>Ga0247777_1000017_pt1 | contig 207108 bp, 154 predicted proteins | sample UWRJL154409C5_FD_179937 | JGI IMG/M metagenome (GOLD analysis project Ga0247777, IMG submission 179937) | Plant litter microbial communities from Arlington Agricultural Research Station in Wisconsin, United States - UWRJ-L154-409C-5 | ecosystem: Environmental > Terrestrial > Plant litter >... | reverse complement strand
AGCCCTACCCAGGATGAGGTGAGCCCTACCCAGGATGAGGTGAGCCCGACCCAGGATGAGGTGAGCCCGACCCAGGATGAGGTGAGCCCGACCCAGGATGAGGTGTCGCCGCGGGAGCGCTTGGTTCGGCGCGCGGCGGGGGGCGTCGGGCAGCGGCAGACCCGCCGCGTGCGGTCGGCGTTGCGGCAGAGGCTGCTGATTGGCGTCGGGTTCGTGGTGCCGTCGCTGGTCATCGCGGCGAGTTTGTATTTCATCGTCAGGGGCGGCGAGCAGGGGGCGCAGGTTCCGGCTGGCGCAATCATCAATGCGCGGCCAGCGCCGTCGTCGTCGCCCTCGCGGTTTCCAGGCGAGATTGAGGACGATGGGGTCGAGGTTGGTGAAGTGACGCCGAGTGACGGCGGAACCTCGCTCGAGCAGCCCAATCAGGCGGTGCCCGACGTCGCTGCGTCGGGGGCCGCGCTGCCTCCTGGGTTCGAGGACGAAACCGGGGACGAAGAGCCGCCGGCTCCCTCCAAGCCCGCACCGCCGAAGCATTTTGCGACCGTGCAAGACGCGGCCATGGGCAGCTGTTCGACGGAGAGCGTGGATGGTTTGAGCCGTCAGATCATCGATCAAGCGCGGTGCATGAAGCCGAACGAATTCGTGCCGTTGCCCAAGCGTGCCAATCTAGTGATGGCGCCCAACGTGTATCCGTATTTGGAGCTGGGTGCGCGTGATCATCTGCTGAAAGCGCTCGATTCCAAGAAGAGCCAAACGATGACGATCAACAGCGCGCTGCGTACCGTCGCGCAGCAGTATTTGGTCTCGCATTGGTCGCTCAGCAAGATCTGCGGCGTGCAAATGGCGACTCGTCCTGGTGAGAGCAATCACGAGATCGGCACCGCGCTCGACATCAAAGAGGCGGGGACGTGGCGCCCCGCGCTCGAAGCCCAAGAGTTCAAGTGGCTCGGCGCGTCCGATCGCGTGCATTTCGATTACAAGTCGGCGTCACCCACGCGTATCGCTACGGACGTGCTCGCGTTCCAAAAACTTTGGAATCGAAATCACAAAGAGGATGCGATCAGCGAGAGCGGTCGCTTCGACTCCGCGACCGAGCAGCGCTTGAAGAAATCTCCCCCAAGCGGATTCGCGCTGGGGGCGAGCTGCGCCAAGCCTCGTCCGCGCTGACGAGTGCGCTAGGGGCAGGGCCCATTGCCCTCGACGGCGGCGGTCGGCGCACCGGTGCGTTGCACGAACGCCAGGGCCTCGCAGTTCGAAAGGTTGGCGTTTCGCTCGATGTTCGCGCTTTCGTTGACACTCTGCACACCATCGAGCGGAGCGAGGCTGGTCAGAGCCGAGTCCGTCAGGGTGAGGGTATCTAGCGTTGTGACGCCCTCTAGCCCAGCTAGACTTTCGAGCTTCGGGTTCGAGGTGAGCGTCAATATGCCGATCGATTGCAGTGCGCTCAGTCCCGAAAGATCGTCGAGTTTGGCGTTGTCACGGAACTGAGCGGCCTGCAGCCGGTGATTGTCCGGCGAAAGCCCGCTGACACTCAGCAACTCGTCGTTTTGCTCGAGGTTGAGGTAGCCGTCACTCAAGTTTGCTTTGCCGAGGCCTGACAGATCTTTGATCTTGATGAAGCTCAGGTTCAGGCTGCTGACTTGCTCCAGGTTCCTGAGTCCGTTCAATGTGTTCACGCCGCTCTCGCTGAGGGCGATGCCATCGCTGAGAGTCGTGAGCTTGGTCAGACCCTCCACGTTCGTCACCTTCGGTGAACGGTTCAGTTCGAAGCTCCGCAGTGACGTGAGAGAGATTCGCAATGCGTCGATGTTCTCGAGCGCGACGTTGTTGACCAAGCGAATCGACCGAGCCGTTGCCAGGTTCGCAAGCCCCGCCAGGTCCGACAGCGCTTGGTTGTCGGAGAGGCTCACGTCGTTTGCCGACTTCACACCCAAGAGTCCGTCGAGGTTCACGAGCGAATCGTTGCCGACGATGTTGATGTCCGAAACGTCGGTCAAGCCCTCCAGGCCGGCCAAGTCGCGCAGCGATGGATTGTTGCTAATATCGAGTTTACTGGCTTTGCTGATCCGGTGCAGACCGGTGATGTCGCTGAGCGCGTCATTGCCGGAAATTTCGAGCTTTCCCCCGCGGCTAGTCAGGTTCGAAAGGGCGTCCAAGTTTTCGAGCTTGGGGTTATTGCGGATGTGCAGCTCGAACAGGTCGTCATTCAGGCCTTCGAGGCCGCTGAGGTCGACCAAGGCGTCGTTGTCCTCGATGGTCAGGGCCGTGCCTACGGAGGTGAGTGAGCTCAACGCCGACAACTCGCGAATGTCGTGATTGCCGTGGATCGTCAGGTTGATGTGGACCGATCGCAAGCGACTGAGCACGCTCAAATCACCGCTCTGTATGTGAACGTCCAGGTTGTTGCCTACCGTCTCCAAGCAGCGGAGTTGCGGCAGCTCCGAGGTCGCGGCGTCAATCGTGACATCGCCCGTGACCTCGCTGACGAGTTGCGTCGTGTTGCTACCCGAGCTGACTTGGAGGTCGCCCTCGACTTTGACCGCCGACAAGCACTCGGGATCTTTCGGCGGGCTTCCGCCCATGCCGCCAAGGTTCGCTCCCGCATCGCTCTCACTCGTCGAGCCTGCGACACCGTTCGTGCTGGCGCCCGATGTGCCACCCAGCGCGTTGCTGCCACCGCTGGTTTGGGCCCCGTTGTGCGATGAATCCTTGCCACGACCGAGTGTCGACACTTTGCCGCACGCGCACAGCATGCAGGTCGCGAGCAGAATCAGTATTGGGCGTTGAGTCATGTCGTGTCCGAGTAATCCGCTGACGAGGCCCCGTGGGATCAACAAATCGACAGCGCTCGCTGCTTCCCGGTTAGCGCCCCAATACTTCACGCGCTTGCGCTGCCTGTCGGCCCACGACGCCGAGCGCGAGCACGCGAGCCGCGAGCGCCCGCGCAGGCTCGACATCTCCGAGGCGGCTGAACGATTCCATCCTCAAAAATAAGACTTCAGTGAGCAATTGCTGGTGCGGGAACAGCCCTTCATAGGGCGCGAGCTGCGCGATCGCTTCGGCGAAGGCAGCACGCTGAAGTGCGGCGCGACCCTGGTCCACGAAGCGTACTTCAGCGGCGAGTAGCGCGCTCTCGGCGCGTGCAGGCGCTTCGGGTTTCGCCACATCGCGGGGCGAGGGTTCCGAGCTCCGGGCTCGCTGAGGTTCGGTCGTGTCTGATAGTGCAGGTTCCGGATCGACCGCAGCCACGGGCTCCGGAGCAAGTGGACTTGCTGCCGACGCCTGCGTACTCGGAATCGTAGCCCGACCGTTCGCGCCCGAGGCAAGCACGGCCGGGGCGTGTTTCGCCTCTGGCTGCGCGATCAGTGCCTGCACCGAGGACAATGCGGCCGCTCCGCCCAGGGCACCAATCGCCATCCACTTGGCGACCGCGCCGAGCCCGGCATGCTTCACGCCCCAGGCCGCCGCTGCCGAGCCCGTGGTCTTCGCGGCCGCCGCCGCCCCAACCGCCGCTACGGCTTCCGTGGTGCGGCTCAGCACTGCGGCCGACGGCTTTTCTTCGGCAGCGGCTCGCAACAAGAGCGCTGCCATGGAATTCGGAGGACTCTTCAACAAGCGTTCGGGATCGGTCATGCCACTGTGCCTCGGAAGCGGAGTCGGCTCTCGGCGCGGCTCAAGCGTTTCGCGAACTCTTCGCGCGCGCGGCGTAGGCGCGAGGTCGCCGTGCCGCGCGGGATGCCGAGCAGTGCGGCGATCTCGTGGGAGGTGAATTCTTCGAGTTCGAACAGCACGAATACGGTGCGAAGCTCGCTCGGCATGCTGTTCAAAATCACGTCGAGCAGCTCACGCGCCCGGTGACGATCGACCAACTCTTCGACGGACGGGACGTCGAGTTCGACGCAATCCAGCTCGCCGGTGGCCGTCGGTTGTACGGGCTTTTGCTGTGCTTGCCGCCACCTTGCGGCGAGCTTCAGCGCACAACCAAAGAGAAAGGCGCGTTCGCTCCCAACCTGAATCGACTCGAACCTCCGGCAAGCGATGATGAACACTTGTTGGGCCGCGTCATCGGCGTCGGCTTGGGGCAAGCCCAAGCGCCGCAGCAGGCGCCAGACACCATCGAAATGCTCGCGCAGCAGCGCCTGCACCGGATCAGGCGTCTCGCCCTCCTCGGGCTTCACTAAGCGAAGCGTCGGTTGCCGCATGGTTCGGAATCAAAGCCTCTGGATGTATCCGTCCAGACGACGCTCGGGATCACGGAAAGCGCACGCCCAGGCCGAGCCGAGCGGCAAATCCCAGGACCGGGATCTGAAAAATCCGCTCTGGCGGATCCTCGAACACGAAATCGTGATGCACCAAGGGCAGACCCAGGTCGCCCTGTCCTTCGACGAAGAAGCGGCGGCCGATGTGCGCGCGCAGCCGGCCCGTAACCAGGGCGGTTGCTGAAAACACGGTGTCCGACGCGCCCTCGAGCAGCGCCGACGAGTCGCGACCTCGCCCGCGCAGGGCACCCAGTTCCAGTCCCAGGCAGGCTTCGGCCGAGAGCACTTGCTGGAAGTAGCTGCGTGAGATCGGGCAGCCCTCGGCTCGTCCCCCCAAAAACCTAAAATCGGCAAGGCGATCCCCGACGTACACCGAGCGGAACCCGTACAGTCCCGAGGCGCGCACGGACCAACTCGATGCACCCTTGGGCGCCAAACGCACGAATAGATCCCCGCCAAATCCTGCATTTGGAGCGGACCAAGAGTTCACCCAGCCGCCCGCGCCGAGCTCGACACCGAGCGGGCGCGAAAGCGCTGCCGCGGAGCTCGGATCGCGGTGAGCGGGCTCGCGCGGCGAGGGCGGAACCGGCGCCGCGGGCGGAACTTGCTCGAGCGCTGGAGCGGGCGTGACGGCTTTCGTACTTTCCACCGGTTCGGCGGCTCGTGGCATCGCGGTTCCCGCCTCGTTCGGCGGCTCTCGCGCAGCGCCAAACGCGAGCGCGGTGATCAGCGCCAAACCAGAGACCAGCTCTTCGCACGAATCCCCTGCCACCACGCGCTCGACCGGTGCCGCGTTGGGCTCTTTGAGCAGCAGAGTGGCGCGGTGCTGCGCGGGCTCCAACCGAACCTCGACGCCGACAGCGCTCTCCCCGCCCTTGTTTTTGGCTGAATCGGTGGCACCCGGATCGCCGAGCAAGCGAGCCTGCACCAGCTCGCGGAATTGCTGCTCGTTCGGACATTCGGGCGGAGCGATGTATTGCCAACGCACGCCCTCCTGCGCATGCGCTGAACCGCACAGCAGAAGACATGCCCACCAGATGCCGCGCTTCATCGAGTTCGATGCGCGTTATCGACTAAAATGCGTGTCTCGTCCACGCCCCTGCTCGAATCCCCCCTGCGCAGGCGCCCACGCCCATAAGGGAAAGTTCGCGTCGGGTCGCGTCAGGGAATCGACGAGAGCTGGGGGTTGATGGTCACGTGTCACGGCCCAACCGTCCCAGCCTTCGGCGTCGCGCTGCGATCCCTGTGCAGTGCGCTCGATGCGAAGCGCTCCGCTCAGACTGCGCCTGATCCCATTTGCGGTAGATCCAGCCAGTGGTCGAACGTGGCGGCCTGGCCATGTCGTTGGCCCTGTTCATCGAGAAGGTTCCAGACCACCGCTTGCTGGATGCGAAAACGCTTGCCAGACGCCGACACGCGCACACCCGCATAGTCGCCGATGAAGCCGTGATCGCGCACGCGGGCGAGCAAAGCGTCGCGCTCTTCGCGTAGCAAAGGCTCCGCGGAATACCGGGAGGGGAGCCGTGTGAAGCTCGCAAAATCCATTTCGAAGCAGCGCAGCGCCAGCTGATTGCCGTAGAAAAATACCGGATCAACCTCGGTGCCATGCGCAACGATCACGCGCGGCGCGGTCCAGCACGCTTGCCAGAGATCCGCAGGCTTCGCTTCGATCAAGTGTCGCCCCGTGAGGCGCTGATAGCTGCCCACGATCAGATCCAAACGCTGAAACGCTTCCTCCGTGACCACCGGCATGTCCGTCATAGGCCGCCATAGACTACGGCCGGTGGCGCGCTGATTCCAACCCCCGAAAGAATGCCCCCCTCGCGGCGCTGGAGACGGCTCTTGCTGGGGTCCTAGGTGCGCCTCTTCGGGTGTTTTATTTTCACACGACAGGGGCGGCCCCCATCGAGCGCTCAGCTTTGGAGTAGCTCGCGCGCGCGCGCGAGCAATGCGTCCCGGTTGTTGAGGCTCGGCTCTTCGACGACTTCTTCCAAGAGGGCGCGCAAGATGCGGCCGATGTCGGGGCCCGGTTTGATGCCCAATTCCTTGATCAGCACTCCGCCGTCGACCGCGAGATCTTTGACGCTGAAGGCAGCCCCTTGGGCGATCACCTTGGCGACGTGGGCTTTGAGCTGAGTGATATGCTCGAGATCGACCGAAGCGTCTTTGCCTTTGGCAGTGACGTCGGCTTCGCTCAGCGCGTACAGGTCGTCGAGCAATTCGGGCGAGACGCGGCGCACCCAGCGGCGCACCGCGCCGTCGCTCCAGGTGCCATCGTAGCAAATGAGGTGATGACGAACGAGCGCGACGATGCGCGCGCGTTCGTCGTTCGAAAAACGTAGGCGTTCGAGCATGGCGCCGGCCATCTCCGCGCCGATGCGTTCGTGCTCGTAAAACGTGTAGTCCTCGGTTTTATCGCTGAATGCGCGCGTGCGCGGCTTGCCAACGTCGTGGAGTAGGCCCGCGATGCGCAAGATCGGATGCTTCGGACAATTGTCCAAGCAGTGCATGGCGTGGCCCCAGACGTCGTATGCGTGGTAGCGATTTTGCTCGCAACCCACCGACTCCATCAGCTCCGGGGCGGTGATCGCCAAGAGCCCGTGGTCTTTCATGACCTCGAAGGCGCGGCTCGGTTGCTTGGCTTTGGTCGCCTTCAGCCACTCATCGCGCACGCGCTCCGCGCTCACTTTGCGATAGCTGGCGAGCGAGGGCACGATCGCGCTCGCCGTCTTGGGGTCGAGCGTTACTTCGAGCGTGGCCACGAAGCGCGCTGCGCGAAGTACGCGCAGGCCGTCTTCGGCGAAGCGCACCGCCGGATCACCGACCGCACGCAGCACGCGCGCCCGCAGATCGTGAATGCCGTCGAAGGGATCAATCAGTTGATCTTCGAGCGGGTCATAAGCGATTGCGTTGATCGTGAAATCGCGCCGCGCCAAATCGTCTTTGATGTCGTCGACGAAGTACACCGAGTCCGGACGACGACCGTCGGTGTACTCGGTTTCTCCGCGCAGCGTGGTGACCTCGTAGCCGATCTGCTTCATCATCACGGTCACGGTGCCGTGTTGAATGCCGGTGGGAATCACCCGCCGAAATAGCTTCTGCACCTGCTCCGGGCGCGCCGAAGTCGCGATGTCCCAGTCACCGCGAAAGTCCGCATCGGACTTGCCTTCGAACTGAGAAAGGAGCTCGTCTCGCACGCAGCCGCCAACAATCCATGAACGAAAGCCGCCCTCGCGCAGGCGCGCGCACAGCTCGCGTACTTCAGCGGGGATGTTGGCGTTGAGGCGTTGCGTGTCCGACACGCAAACTCATGTAGCCTAGTTGCCCCAAGGATTCACGATTTCGCTGCCACCGAGCGCTGACTTGGCCTTTTTGGGGGTAGCGGTCGACTCGGTTTTTTTTGCCGTCTGAGCGTGATACGTCGCGCCTGCGCGCACGACCTTGTCGAGCTTCACCACTTCACGGGTCTTGCTGCCATCGAGCGTGACCTTCTCGGTCTTGTAGCCATCGCGGCGTATCTCGAGCTCGATCGCATGACCGTCTTCGACGGCCACCATGACTGGGCTCTGCCCTAAGTCTTCGGTATTGCGGAACACGTGCGCGTCGATCGGTACTGCCGCGAGCAAGACTTGCTTACTGGCGACCGCAGGCGCGCTGGGCGCGGGCGACGCAGGAACGCCGGCCGCGTTGGGATCCACGGCTTTGCTGGGGGTGCCCTCGGGCGTGAGTGACGCCTGCCCCGTTTGCAAGGCAGCGCTGCTCTGGCTCTTGGCGAAGATCCCGACCACGATGCCAATCGCGGCCAGCACACCAGCCACGCCCGCGTAGAGCGGCCAACGGCCGCGGCGCGCGCGCGGTGGATGAGAGGGCGTCGCAGGAACGGGCTGGGGCATTTGCCCCTTCATGAAATAGTCGACCGGCACATTGAATCCGCCCGAGCGCGACATCATTTCCGGAACGGCGTCCGGGACGCCGCCTGCGCTCATTTTGTCGAATTCCAGGATCAGCTCCTGCATCGACTGATAACGATGCTCGGGTCGCTTCGACAGGCACTTGAGGATGATCGCCTCGAGCCCCGGCGGCACGTCTTGCGGCACTGGCACCAGCGCGCGGATCGGTACCGGCGCTTTGTACATGTGCTGGGTCAGGATACCCATGAAGTTATCGGCATCGAAGGGCAGGCGACCGCTGGCGAGCTCGTAGAGAATTACGCCAAACGAGTAAATGTCGCCGCGGTGATCGACGGGCTGCCCGGCTGCTTGCTCGGGCGACATGTAGTGCGGAGTACCAAACACCGCACCAGCACGAGTCAGCTTCGAGCCTTCGGCAGAAGACGAGACTTTGGCGATCCCGAAGTCCAAAATCTTCACGAAATCCCGCTGTCCACCGCGGTCGACCAAGAAAATGTTGTCCGGTTTCAGATCGCGATGAACGATGTTCGCGGCGTGCGCAGCCGACAGGCCTTCGGCGATCTGCCGAGCAAGATGCAAGATGCGCTGGACCGCCAACGGCTGTGAGCCCTCGACCAGTTTGGACATCGGCTGTCCATTCAAAAACTCCATCACGAAGTAAGCAGCACCGTCCGGAAATTGGCCGAAGTCACTGATGTCGATGATGTGCGCGTTGCCAATCGACGACGCGGCCTTGGCTTCGTTCAGAAAGCGCTCGGTCACCTCCGCGTCGCGCGCCAGATCGGAGCGCAGCACCTTCATCGCGACTTTCTTGCCGATGATGGTGTGGACGCAGCGGTAGACCACGCCCATCCCGCCTTCACCCAGCAACGCCTCTACCTTGTAACGCCCGTCGATCGTCGCTCCCAGGTACGGATCCTGGCGCATGCGCGCGACCTGACTATTGGTCACCTCAGCGTCCGAATAGGAAATGCTGCCCGGCGCAATAGTCACCACTTTGAGGCCCACGAGCTCATCCGCGTTGGGCGCGCGCGTGGCGTCCAGCTGCTCGTCCTTGTCCTTGTCCTTGCCCTTGTCCTTGTTCCACGAACCGCTGACCGGTTTGCGCGGCGGGGGCGGCGGAGGGCGCTTGTTGGTCGGCTCGGTCATCGCGGAGGGTTCATCGAGTGGAGACGTCGCTAGTGCTCATTCAGTCTAGTGACTTAACCACACAATCCTAAGGCAAAGGTTTCACTCGCCCGGTTAGCCGACTTACGGCAGTCCAGGGCGTGTCACACTGCTCAGGAGTTCAATCCTCCCGAAGCCGCGTCCTAGCCCTGCAATTCGCAGGCCGCTAGCGCGCGAGCCTACCTCGGCCCGCAGTCCGGCCCACCCCCGTATCTCGTGCCCCCCCGCCCTATCCTGGGTAGGGGCTAAGCTCTCATCCTGGGTAGGGGCTAAGCTCATCCTGGGTAGGGGCTAAGCTCATCCTGGGTAGGGGCTCGCTGGGCTGGGCGGCTCATTGCTGGCCCAAGCTCATCCTGGGTAGGGGCTGGCTGGGCGGCTCATTGCTGGCTGCAGTGAAACCCAGGTAGCGAGGGCGGTGCGCAAGGGTTGCGGGGGGGCGCAGGCGTTGTCGGGTGCGGTTTCGGTCGGACTGGACGCTTCCGGTGTCATGGCGGGGTCCCGTCTGCTAAATGGCGGGCCGGATGGGATTTCCGCTCGAACTTGCGCTCCGTTACATGCGATCGAAGAAGCGAGCGTTCGTTTCGGTGGGAACGATGTTTGCGGTGCTAGGTGTGGCCCTCGGTGTCGGCGCGTTGGCGACCGTCATTAGCGTGACGGGCGGTTTTCGCGCGCAGTTCCGAGAGAAGGTGCTCGGGGTCAACGCGCACGTCTTGATCCTCAAATATTCCAGCGACTTTCGCGAGTACCGAAAGCTGATGGAGCAGATGAAGGGCGTCCCCGGAGTCATCGGCATCGCGCCCTTCGTGATCAGCCCGATGATGATCACGCACGGCGAACACACCGCGACCGGCGTTTTGCTGAAGGGCGTGGATCCAAGCCGGGTGAAAGACGTCCTCGATCTGCCCCGGCACATCGTGCAGGGAAACATGGAAGGCCTGCGCCTGCCGGGAGCCAAACCTCCCGAGCGGCGACGCGCGGGATTGCTCGACGACTTCGACTCTACTCGGGAGGGCGATCCGCTCGAGCCAATCATTCCCTTGCCGACACGGAAGAAGGGCGTGCCAGGTGCAACGAGCGCGAGCGCGAGCGCGAATGCGGTGCCCATGCCGAGTAGCTCCGTCGAGCTCCCCGATCACGGCAGTGTGCTGCGCGACATCGAAAAAATCGTGCGCGATGAAGCGCTCAAAGAGCCGGAACTACACAGCCACGCCAGCCCTTGGAGCGCCAGCGCGGCGGGCGCCCCCGCCGAAGAAGCCCCCGCAGAGGCGGCAATCGATCCGAAGGCCCCGGTCGGCAGTGTCGTGCCCGAGGGCGGCTACAAGAGCGAGCTACCCGAGGACGACCTGCTGCCGGCTGACCTCGATCCCGATCCGTGTCGCGACGCGGAGACGATCAAACGCCTGCCAGGCATTATCATCGGTATCACTCTGGAGAGAAACCTCGAGGTCAAACTCGGTGACTGCATTCAAGTCACGAGCCCGACCATCGGCTTTACCTACAACCGCGGCGCGATGCGCGCGCCAGTCGCAAAACAGTTCCGTGTGACGGGTGTGTTCGACGCTGGTTTCGACCAATACGACTCGAAGCTCGTGTACACCGACCTGTACCAAGCGCAGCCCTTTTACGACACCGGCGATAGCGTGACCGGCATCGAAATGAAGGTGAACGATATCGAAAAAGCGCGCGATATCGCGCGCGACATCGATTCTCGCCTTCAAAACGGTATCTATCACACGATGGACTGGGAAGAACTAAACCACGGCTTGTTCACTGCCCTGCGCATTCAGCAACTGCTCATGAGCCTGGTGCTCGCGCTGATCATCGTGGTCGCGGCCTTCACGGTGATTGCCACCTTGATCATGGTCGTGCTCGACAAGAAGAAAGAGATCGCCGTGCTCAAGGCAATGGGCGCGAGCAACAGCGCGTTGCTCCGCGCGTTCCTATACCAAGGTGCGATCATTGGCATCATGGGCACCGCGATCGGTCTCGCGCTCGGCGTGTTGCTTTGCAAAGTGCTGCTCGTCCACGCGCTGCCGCTCGACCCGAAGGTCTACTTCATCTCGCATCTCCCGGTGCAGGTGCGCCCGATGGAGTTCGTGATGGTCGGCGTGTTCGCGATCTTGGTCTGCCTCGCGGCCACCGTCTGGCCAGCGCTGCACGCCGCGCGTTTGCGACCCGCGGAAGCGTTCCGCGAGCAGCAGTAGCAGCGCGGTCCATTGACCGGGATCCCGACCCCCGGTGCCCGACCCAGGATAAGCCCTGTACAGGGATCCAACCCAGGATAAGGTCTCTGCGCAACTGGAGCGGCAGCAGCCCGACTGGTGGGCATGACCGCCCCTCGCGAAATTCTTTCGGGACAATACTATCTGATTACGCGGCGTTGCACGCAGCGGCAATTTCTCCTGACGCCGTGTCGCCGCACGAATCAGATCGTCAAGTACGCCTTGGCACTGGCAGCCAATGCTACGGGTGTCCAATTGCATGCGGTCTGCTTTATGTCCAACCATTGGCACGGCGTGGTCAGTGATCCGAAGGCCCGCCTTCCGCAGTTTCTCCAGGAGCTTCATAGACTGATCGCAAAGGCTCAGAACGCTTGGCTCCGGCGTCGCGAGAACTTCTGGGCCTCCGAGAGGACGAGCGTCGTTCGTCTTGCGACAGATGCGGATGTCCTAGAGAAGATGGCGTACACGATCGCGAACCCCACGTCCGCGATGCTCGTCCAGTCGCCAAACGATTGGCCTGGCGTGCTTTCGCATTGGTCGAGTGACCGCAACGACGTCGAGATGCCGGATGTGTTCTTCGATAAGTCCGGTGCTCTTCCAAAGAAAATCTCGCTCGATCTCGTGCGCCCACAGATCTTTGTGAATCTCACAGATGAGCAACTGTCGAGCGCGCTGGACCACGCCGTCGAGGCCCTAGTCAATCGTGCCCGTGCGGCTGCTGTTGAAGCCGGATCGTCGTTCGTAGGTCCCAAGGCAGTACTCGAACAATCCTTCGAGTCGAAGCCGAGCACGGACGAGCCGCTGGGTGCTCTGGATCCTCGAGTCGCGGCTAAGTCGCCAGTCGCGCGCGTCCAGGCGATCAAAAAAATGCAGCATTTCGTGAAAGCCTACCGTGAAGCCTGGCTTCGATGGCGCGCTGGGATTCGCGACGTCCTCTTCCCCGCCGGCACCTACGCGCTCCGATTGCACTCGGGCGTTCTTTGCGCTCCCTACATCTAGCATCCTGAGTGTGCGCGACCACGCGGTGACTCCCACCGCGACCCTGTTGGCGTTCACCCACTGGCGATGCACTGACAGTTGCGTTGCATTCCAGGTTGAGTTTCCCAGTCTGTTCGGTCTTTCGAGCTCGAAGGCGCTAAGTCGCGAAGGCCTGTTCGCTCCTCGAGATCGTAAGTCGGCTTTTTCCAAACCTGCTCAGCACATTCGACCTTCGCCGCATGCTTGAGGCGGGACCGTTATCCTGGGAGTGGTCCGGTTATCCTGGGAGTGGTCCCGTTATCCTGGGAGTGGTCCGGTTATCCTGGGAGTGGTCCGGTTATCCTGGGAGTGGTCCGGTTATCCTGGGAGTGGGGGGGCGGGGAAGTGGTTCGCGGGCGGGAGGCGCTATTTTGCGATCTCTAGATAGGCGCACAGGGCGTTCACTAATTGCATCTGACGCGGCGTTTTGCAGCGAACGCGCGTGAGAGCGGGATTTGCGACCAAAATGACCAGGGCTTGCGCGCGGGACGTGGCTACATTCAAGCGATTCAGACTGTACAAAAACTCGAGTCCGCGCGGTGCGTCGTCGGCGCTCGATGAAGTCATCGAGTAGATCACGATTGGCGCCTCTGCGCCCTGGAACTTGTCGACCGTGCCGACTTGCACGTCGCCGTCGAGGCGGCTGCGAAGCGCCGTGACTTGCGCGTTGTACGGCGCGACGACCAAGATGTCGCTTGCGCTGAGCGCGCGGGCTTCACCTTTGCGATCCACGAAGCGAGTCGCGCCGGCCAGGAGCGAATCTACGATCTCGCAGACGCGCGTCACCTCCTCGCCCGATTGATTCGTGTTCCCGCGATGCACGACGGGAACGAAGCGCAATCCCGCGCCGTTGAAGGGAGCAGGTCCGTCGATGCGCTGCTTCTCCAAGCCGGGGATCGGTTCGAGTCGACCGTCGTAGAAGACTCTCGATGTGAATTCGCAGATCGCCGGCGCTAGGCGTCGCGTTTCTGGCAAAAATATCCCGCGATCCGCGGGCATGGTCAGGGCATCGTTCAGCAGGTGTTCGAGCGCGGACGCCTCTGCGCCGGGCGGATGTGAACCCTTTTGCGGTTGATCGAGCTGCGCGGGATCGCCAAACAGCACCAGGCTCTCCGCGGCGCTCGAGACAGCGAGTACGTTCGCGAGCGACATTTGGCCGGCTTCGTCGACGACCAACACGTCGACGCTGTGCTCCAAGTGGTCGGTGACCCACGCCCAGCTCGTGCCGCCCACGACGTCGAGCTCGTCCGCGTCGAGCCGGGTGCGAATACCGGCATAGTCTTTGCTGATCTCGAATGGCGCCGCCGCGTCTTCTGCGGAGTCGATGTGCAGCACACGGACTTTCGCGTCCCGCTCCGCGACGGCACGAAGCACGCTCTTGATGACGCGGTGACTGTTCGACGTCACTCCGACTCTTTTGCCCGCGCGTACGAGCGCGACGATCATTTCCGCGGCGCGATACGTCTTGCCCGATCCAGGGGGGCCCTGTATGGCCAGCACGGAGTGCTCCAAGGCCAAGGCCAGCCGTTGAATCGCCAGTACCGTGTCTTCGCCTTCACCGACGAGGGGAATTTGGGGTTTTTGCCCGCAGCGCGGCGGGTTCCGAACCAGCAACTCGCGCGCCGCTCGAAAGGAATCCGTACCGTCGGCAATCGCGCGACCCAATGCCAAGAGCCGCGCTGCGTGCGCTTTGGTGGCGATCGGTCCACTCGCCATCAGCGCGGTCGGATGCCCCGCCATCGACGGTCCGCGCTTGAGATGCACGAAGTCGTCGCCCAGGACCAACACTTCGCCTGCACCCTTACCGGTGTCCGGATCGTGCGGATCGGATCCCGACTTGATCGAGTGCTCTTGCTCCGGGAACTCGTAGCGGCACACGCTCGATTTTTTTTCGGCGCCAACCACGGCGACGAAGCGCAGCCCCGCGAGTACCGCGCGATCTTCGAGGCGCTCAGCGGGTGGCAATTCGAGGGCCCGGAAGTACTCCCACCAAGATTGCTTGCTCTCCCGCCAATGCCACTCGAGCAGATTCGCCATCAGGCGTTCGGCGGCTTGCTCTCTGCTATCGAGTTCGGGATTTTCGGGTAGTCGAGCGAGCAAGCGGTTGGCAATCTCCGCGCTCTCGTTCGGTGGCTCTTCGGTGGCAGGTTTTGCCGGTTCCGGGCGCGGCAAGAGCTGCCCGGTCTCGTGCTCGAATTCCACGCGTCGAGCCTCCAGCCAATCGCGTAGCAAGTGAGTCGATAGGCAATCGTCTCGGTTGTAGCTCTGGATGGTGGCGCGGAGCTCCGCTTCGGCATGGTCGCCTTCACCGGTCTCCAAAAGCCAGCCGAAGAGCTGCATCGCGCGGGCGGCTGAACGCAGCCCGGTGCTGCGTTCGAAATCGTACAGGCCTTCGAGCTGCTTCAGCGTGTAGTTCTCGACCGAGGCGCGCACGCTGCGTTTCACGATGCCGTGCAAATCGACGAGGACGTGCTCGCGCAGCAATTGGTCCACTTGGGTCTCGCGGGTGCGGTGCCGGCACGACAAAGTCTTGAGTGCGTCGGCCTCGCGATGACCGAAATGGAACACATGCAAATCAGGGCATGCGATTCGATTCTCGAAAATGCGGTCGATCACGGTCTCGAAGGCGCGCTTCTCATCGGCGTGGGTCTTCGACCAATGAGCTTCGTAGCGCGGCGTGCCTTCCCTCGGCTCGAGCAGCCCGAACAGATATTCTAGCCCGCTGCCCTGTACGAATGGGTCGCCCTCCAGGTCTAGGAATAGGTCGCCCGACTGGGGCTCGGGTAGCCGCGCGAGGCCAAAATCCGCTTCGACGTCGAGCAGCAGCTCGTACAGCGGCTTGTCTGCGGCGCGTCCAGCGACTTGGAGCCGGGCCTGTTCCCGCACGCGCCCCAGCGCTTCCGTGGCGATGCCGTCCACACGCACGGTAGCGGCGAGAGCCGCAAGGTCGGTTACCCGTGCGACCTGCGCGGCGTTCAAGCGATCGCGTTGCCGCGCGGTAATGCCTGCCACCAATGACAAATGATCGTCAGCGCGCCGTCGCTCTTCGCAGCGCTTCCACCAGCCGCACACCGCGCAGTGCTCTACCGGCTCCGGATACCCTTCACGCGCCGCATCGCTCGCCACGAACGCCTCCAAGCGACGCTTGGCCAGCCGATAGTACGAGAGATAATCTGCCGTGCGTAGCGCCAGCAGTCGCACCTCGGGACCGCCGGGCGCGATGTACAAGAGCTCCGGTTCGGTGCCTTGCTGCTCCGCCAGCAGCTCGCTGTACGCGCACAACTGCAGCACGGCGCGCGCCTTCGCTTCGTTGGCGAGCTTCGCGTCCGCGACGACGTAGCTGTACGCGCCCAAACGGCTGGGCTTTTCGACCTTCAGCAAGAAATCAGGGCGTCCAAACCAGCGCTCGTTCACGAGCACGCCTTGCGCGATCACGTCCGCGCCGCGGGCCATCGCTTCCTTCGTCGCTCGTACCGCTTCGACGCGCGACGCTTCTCCCGGACCCATCGCAATTTCGCTGACGTCTTTGCGGGTCGCGATCAGGTACTCGAATACGCGCGCTTCGTGCTCGAAGCCGCGCTTCTCGAGCATGCGCCGCTCGATTTCGTTTTCGCCTGGGCGATCGAGCTGACCTGTGGCAACCGCAAGGTCGAGCACGGTCTTGTACTCGCACTCGTTGAACCCGCTCAGATCCGTAGCCGAGAGCGAGAGCCCCGAGCCACCTTGCGACGCTTTCACGTCAGCCCGCGGCGAGGCGCTCGCCGATGACCCGTCGCAACAAGCCGAGCACGCGCGCGCGCAATTCTGGCGCGCGGAAAGGCTTGCTCACGAAGTCATCAGCCCCCGCTTCGAAAGCTTGCACCAAATCCGAGCTCGAGGAGTGCCCCGTCAAAAACATGATCGGCAGCGCCCGGTGATGCTTGTCGCTGCGCAAGCGCTGGCACAACTCGACACCATTCATGCCCGGCAGGCCCCAATCGAGCAGCAGCAGGTCGGCTTGGTTCTTGGCCAGCCAATCCAGGGCCTCCTCCGCGGAACCAACCTGTAGGGTCTTGATACGCGCGCTATGCAGCATGGTGCACACGATGCTGCGCATGGCGGGATCGTCGTCCACGACGAGCACGGTGCTGCCCGGCGGCGCCGACACCTCTTCGGCGCCCTCCGCGCAGGGCGGCGGGATCGACGGCGAGCACTGCCCATTCGCGAAGCGGCACAGCTGGTTCCAATCGCGCTCTTCGAAAGTCAGGTGCAGCTCGCTACCGCGATCGGCAACCCGCCCCGCGACCGACGTCGCGTCGTTGCCGATGGTGAACGTAGCCACCAGCCACTGCCCATCGACGAGGCCGTCTTCGACCGGCAGCTTCACGTCTGGTTCCTCGTTGTCGAGGGCTTCAGACAACGCTGCGAAACTTTCGAACTTGTAGACGATTCCCTGCACGCTCGGCACCAGCGTAGTCACAGATCGCGACTCGCGCCAGTTCACGGCAAATCAAATTCTGGAACCGGTCTCGCTAGTCCTCGGTCGCTCGCGCTCACGTTGCCTTGCAAAAACGCGGCCAAATTGGCGCAAACCGAGCACCGCAAAGTTCATGCCGTCCGCAACAATGCATTTTCAACTGGAATTGGGCGCAAGTGTAGGTCCCGACACTCGAGTGATCGTCTACTCGGGGGTCTTCAGCAAACTCGAAATGACGCAGGCGACGCCGATCAGCGCGAGCGCGAGCCACGCGCTGGCTTGGGAGAGCGCGAGGACCGGTTCACCGCCGAGCAAGTTGCGCACGTGACCGCGCGGCCAGGGAGCGGCCAGGGCCGAGCTCCCCGCGCCCAACACGAAGTCGATGATCAGGGCCCATTTGCGGCCGCCGCCGCGCTTGCCGAGTAGGGACGCCGCACCGAAATAGAGCGCGTAGACCGCACCCGCGATAAGCCCAATGCCGACACACGTGCGCAGATCGGCGCCGAGCGCCTTCGAGTGCAAACCATGCGCGCCGAGCAAGGTCGCGACACTGAGCAGCACGCCGACGACTGCCGTGCACGACGCCGAGGCGAGTAGCAGCCCCAGCATTGCCGCGCGGCGATCGGTACCGTAGCGCGCGAGGCTGTCCGCGCTGCGCTGGAGGCGCTCGCTCGAGCACACTCGCTCGCTAACGAGGTAGGCCAAGAGCGGCAGCGCAATGCCGTACGCCGCGCCGCCGAGTGCGTCATCGGGCGCGCTTGCGGCGTCGGTTTGGCGCTCCAAGACGCCGATCGCGAACAGTGTAGCGCAGCTCAGCAGCAACACGAGCGGAGCGGTTGTGCCGCGCAGGCGTTCGCGAGCGAGCGACAAGCCGAGGCGCACGTCGTTCATTGTTGCGGCCTCTCGCCGCGTGCGCGCTCGTAGTACGCCTGAGCTAGACCCGCGCGGGCAGCGGCCAGGGCCTCCAGCGGCGGCGCATCTTGTTTGAGCGCGGTGATGCGGATCGCTTCGGCGCGCGCGTTGGCGACGACACTGTGGGCCAAGCTGTCGAGTTCGCGGCCGTGCACCAGCAGCTCTTGTCCGCCCGCCCATTCCACACCCGAGATGTCGGGTGCTTCGCTGAGGCGCGCGGCCAAGCGTCGCGGCTCCGTGGTGTGGACCCGCAGTGTGATGTTGCTCAGCGGTGGGCGCGCTTGCCCGGGGCCGAGCCACGAGCCGCGCTCCAGCGCGCTCGTATTTCCGCCGAGGCGCGTCGCGTCCTGCAAACGGCTGGCGGTGCACAGGACGATAGCGCCGGCCGCGCCGCGTTCGCTCAGTGTTCGCAGCACGAACTCTTCCTGCAGAATGTCGGTCACGCTCAGCGGCTCGTGCAACGCGAGCAGGGCGGGCTCGGTCTGGCTCAGGGCAACGCACAGCGCGATGGCACGCGCCTCGCGTGCCGTCAGCGGCGACACCCGCTGCTTGGCGAAGCGCGTGAGCCCAGCGTTGTCGAGGATGCTCAGCGCAGATCGCGCATCGCCGCGTGCGCGCAGCGAAAGCGCGAGCGAGCGCGCGACGTCGGGCGCGGGGAGTAGTGTCTCGGTTGCGAACAGGGAAGCGATGCGGCCACGCGAGCGCGCATCCGAACATGGCGCGATTCCGTCGAGCAGCACACGCCCGCGGGCGGGATCGAGCATGCCTGCGGCTAAGGCGATCAACGTGCCGGTACCGTCGCGTTCACTCCCGAGGACGACGTGCATGCCCGCGCTGAAGGTGGCATCGACGTTGACCAGTTCGACGTGGTTGAGCGCTTCGAAGCGGAGCTCGCTCACGAGAGCGCCGCCCCAGCCGCAAGCAGTCGCGAAAGCAGGCCAGAAAATAGCCTGGGCAAGCTCGGTACGCCGGGGTAGGCCAGCGACATCAAGAGCGGGCCGAGCACCAATACGGCGAGCATCGCCCGTGGATGGTGCGGCGAAAGCTCCGCCGCGAAGTGCGCCAACAACGCCAACACGAAACCGAGCGCGCAGGCATAGACGACCACCGCGGGCGCGACCGCGAGCGCCCAACTCAGCGTGCCGCCTCGTGCAACGCCGACCACGACCAAGAGCAACGCCGGTACGCCGACCAAGCGCGCCACGCGCACGGTGGCAGCGGCGCTGCGCGCGCGCAGCAATGCAGAAGCGGTGAAGCCCCGTTGCAACGCCAGGGCGCCCAGGGCATCGCGCTCCGAGTGGCGAGCCAAGACCTGTGCCGAACCGAATGCGGCGAGCGCCCCCACCACCCAAGACAACGACACGAGCGCCGCGTAAATGATGCCGTGAATCGCAGTAGAGCGACCGGTACCGTGTGTCAGTGAGATCGCGATCGCGTAACTCACGAATACCCCGAAGGCATACAGCTTTGCGGCGCGGAGACCGACGCTCTTTTGTCGGGCCAGGTCGAACAATGCGATCAACGCGCGCTCTCGTTGCAGGCGTAGCCAGAACCCTGATGCGGTCACCGCACCGAGTCTAGAACCACTCGCACGCCCGGCGATAGCGCCGAAGCGCGTTCGAGCCAGCGCTGGGCGCCCGGATCGCCCAGCTTTTTCAGGCTGACACCGAGGGCAAAGCTGGCGAGCGCATCGTCCGGGGCCAGCGCGATGGCGCGTTCGGCGGCGGCCACTGCCGCGCGCGGACGGCCGCGAGCAACTTCTGCAGCGGCCAGCCAGGAGAGCGCATGCACTGCCAGGTCCGAGCGCGCGTGGGTGAGGGGTGACAGGCGCGCCACCGCAGAGTCGAACTCGCCACCGCGAATTTCGAGGCGCGCGGACAAAATTGCCAACTCTGGGTCATCTGGGGCGGCGGCCAGTGCGTTTTCGATCACCTCACGTGCTTCGCTGACGCGCTCCAAGTGCAGCAGCGTAGAGGCCAAACCGACATGAGCGGCGATCACGTCCGGCGCGGCTTCGACCAAACGCCTGAATTGAACCAAGGCATCCTCGTACAGACCGCCGTCGTAGAGTAAGTGCGCGAGGTTGGCACGGGAGGGCGCGAAACCCGGATCGACGCGCAGCGCTTCGTAATAGTTGGGCGAGGCGAGGTCGGGTCGGCGCTCGCGCTCGGCCAGGACGCCCAGCGCGTGGTGCGGCTGCGCGACGTCGGGGTTCAGGCGGCGGGCGCGGGTGAGGAGCTGGCGGGCGCGTTCGAAATTACCCCGCTGTAGCTCGACCAGGCCCTGGTTGGTCAACGCGTCCACGAACTTCGGGTTGTATTCGAGGGCTAGGCTGAAGCGCGCGTCCGCGGTTTCCAGGTCCCCGGCGGCCAGCGCGGCGACCCCGGCCTCGTTCAGGGCCAGAGCCTTGGGCGGTAAAGGTGCCGTCCCAGCGCACGCAAGACAGAAAATCGGCAGGGCCAGGGCAATCGCCGCGATTCGTTTCATCCCGTCCGGTCGGTCAGGCCGCGGAGCGGTTGCGTGCGAACGACATTCGGGTTACCCGAGTGCGCCCATGGCAACGGATTCCGAGCCCGAGAGCGGCGGTGTCGACGAGCAACCGGCTTCTGTAAAGAAGCCCTCGGTCGCGAGGGAGGGCGCGAGCGCGAGCGATCGCCCGAAGAAGAAGAAGCTCAAGCGCCCCAAGCCGCCTATCCCGAAGACCGAAGAGGAAATCGACTCGCCGTCCAAGATGACGGTCGGGATGCTCGGGGTGCTCGGTTTGCTGACCGTGATCATGTGGGCCTTGGCGCGCGGTGGTTGCAACTATCACCCGCCGAAGGAAACGCGCGTGCCACGCACGGTGACCACCGAAGACTTGGCGCGCGATCCGAAGAACGCCGCGATCGAGCTGCAGCAGCGCTGGCTGACTCGCGACTTCGCGGGTGCTGCCGAGCTCGCCACGGGCGAGGCGGCCCAGCTGCTCCAACAAGACAAAGCCGCTTGCAACGCGACCTGTCTGGCCGAGAAGAAATCGCTCGCCGAGAAGGTGCTGACCTCGGCCGTGATCGTCGACGCGAACATGATGGGCGCGACCGCGCGCGTCACCAGCCTGGGGTTGCCCGGTGGCCCCAAGGTCTTCTTGCTGCGCATGGAGCGCTCGGAGTCGATCTGGAAAGCCACCTTGCGCAAGCCCGACGACGGCACTCCGCTTCCGCCTTTGCCGGCTTCGCCGCACGATCTCCCCGCGATCCAGCTCAGCAGCCCGGTCTCGAGCGCGCCGGCCGCTTCAGGCTCGGCTCCGGTCGGGTTGCCGCACATGCTCAAGCTGCCCGGTCACGCGTCCCCCGCGTCTTCGAAGTAGGCTAGCGCTCGCGCTGGGCACGGCGGGCGCGCTTGCGTTCGTTGGCCGCTTTGCTGCGGTTCTTGGGCAAGAGCTGCGCCTCTGGGATCACGCCGCGCGCGTCGCGTTCGAACAGCGCGCGGTCGCTCTCGTCACTCGGGATCACTGCGCGGTCGAACACGCGCTCGCCCGCCCGCCAACGCTCGGCGGCGCCGGGCACGTGAAAAGCGACTGACACCGCATTCGTGAGTTCGAACGCGCGCATGTCCAAGCCGGCATCTTCACAGGCTGCGTGCAGCGCCCCGCGCGCCAGCCCGTAGAGGGTCTCGATCGACGTTGGCCGAGGTACGGGGGGACCGTCGCCTTCCCCAGTGTGCGCGGCTTTACAGGCCGACGCATCGAGCGAGGTATGGCTCCTGCAGCCGAGGGGCCGCGCTTCCCAAATCGTACAGCTGCCGCTCGCCTGGTCGAGGAAGTAGCAGGGGCGGCGGGCCAGCCAGCGGTCGGTGATCGAAAGTGAGCGCGCTTCGTCCGCCTCGTCCGAGAGCGCTTCGCCGAGCGCGGGCAGTCGTTCCGGATCGGTCTTGGTTCGCAGATATTCGGCGATGGCGATCGCTTCGGGCGGAGTCAGCTCGACCTTGAGCCCGTGACAGCACCAACCACAGCCTTTGGCGCAGGCAATTCCGAGCTGCCAACCGAGCTCCTTGAGGTGTGGATCGATGCGCGCGGCCACGAACAAGGGCAAGGTTCCGATCTCTTTTGCGCTGGTCACCTCTTGCAGCACTTGTTGATTGAGCGCGCGCTCCTTTTGGAACGTTTCTTCGTGAGCTGGCGTCAAATGCTGTGAGGAAAGGGCTTTCATGGACCAGGCTCCACATCTCGGCTGAGTGCGCGCGTCGGGCGAGGCAGACCCTGCCATCGACGGGGCGGCTCGATGTTACGAACGCGCAACAGATGCGCGGCGCACTCGCGAACTAGCGCTCTGCGAGCCAGCTATCGATGTCGGAGCGCGAAACTACGCCCGCGGCAGAGTGGCGCACCGTGCCCTGAGCATCGATGTAGATCAGGGTCGGCAGCATGCTGATGCCGTAGCCGCGCGAGACGCTGCCGTCGTCGATCGCGACGTCGAAGGGCAGCTGCCAATCGCGCTTGACGCGCGCAGCGGCGTCGGGATCTTCATCCACGCTGACGGCGAGGAAGGTCACGTCTTCGCCCTGGTGCGCCCGGTAGGCTTCGCTCAGGTGCGGCGAGCTACGCTTGCAGGCGCCGCACCAGCTCGCAAACACTTCCATCAGCACCGGTTTGCCGCGCTGCGCGGCCAGGCTCACGCGGCCATCTTTGCCCGCCAATGGTAAGTCGAAGGCAGCGGCGGGGCTGCCCTCTTTCGGACCCGACGAGCCGCGCACGAAATGCGTGGCGAGGAAATAGACGCCACCGCCGATCGCGGCGTAGCGCGCGAACTCGAGCAATTTCTCGCGGACGACCCGCGCGCTGGGCCAGTTCACGGCGACAAAAGCCGCCTACCCGCCACGAAGCCCATCAACCCCAACGCCAGCACGATCAGCCCATGCGCAGTCCACAGGTGCCACGCCTCATGGCTGGGACAACCGATGCCGACCGCGAGCGCGCCCCCAACGCCACCCACGAAACCCGCCAATGTACCCGACAGCCCCGGTGTGAGCGGGTTGGTGCCGCGCCAGGCGAGCAGCACACTGCCGCCGACGATGGCGCCGAAGCCGAGCGCGATCAAACCGCAGCTGAACGCATGCGAAGCGCGCGCGCCTTGCGAGAACTGATCGAACGGCACGTAGCTCCACGCGGCGTACGAGAGGTAGCCCAGAAACAACAGTGGCAGAAACACCGCCACCGCGACGCGCACAGCGCGCGATCCGAGCAGACCGCGACGTGGCGCGAAGCCGACGTACAGCACCGCGGCTTGCACGAGCCCCCAAGCCACCGCGGCGTACACGCCCAAGCGCAAACCGAGCTCCGCGCGATGGTGACGCACGCCGAACCAATAACCGAAGCTCGCTACCAAACCCGAGACCACGAGGCAGAGCAACAGCCGGCTGAGCGCGGACATGCCGCGCTTGGCGCACAGGTTCTTGGTGCAAGCGCCGCAGATCTTTGCAGACACGGCCGCGCTCGGCGCTTCTGGCTTTGGCCAGGGCAAGTCAGCGAGTGGGTCGGGCGGATGCATGCTCATGGTGTACGCGAGTACTGCTCGAGTTCTTTCCGCAGCTGGGTGTAACCACGGTGAACCCTGAGCTTTACGGCAGTTTCGGTTGCGCCCAAAACGGAAGCAGCTTCTGCCACGCTCAGGCCGGTGATTTTAGTGAGGACGATCGCTTCCCGGTAGTTCTCGGGGAGGCGCCCGAGGGCGACATCCAAAGCGTCGGAGAGCTCCGCGGGCAAAGGGCGTTCTTCGTTTTGCTGCTCCGGCAGCGAACCGTCGGGCGATAAATCTTCAGTCCTGACCTGAGCCGAACGGCGCTCGTCCAAAAACGAGCGGCGGGCGATGGCAAGGATCCAAGGTAGGACAGGCGCGCCTTTCAGGAAGCTGCCCCGAGCGCGATGGATCTTGGAAAATGTGATCTGTAGTAAATCTTCCGCGCGCTCGCGATTGCGAGTCAGGCGCAGCAGATAACCCATCAAATTCGGGGAGACGCGCCGATACAGGAACTCGAAAGCCTCCGCCTCGCCGTCGACATAGCGCTCCATGAGCTGCTCCGAGCTGCACTCGGACAGGGTTGGTCTGCGCTCCGACGTCAAGCCTGCTGCTTCTAACGCGGGCCAGATGCTGACGCTATAGCTGGTCACGACGATCCACTGAGCGGTTTACGGCTGCCACCGGCCCAAGGTTTCTTAACCGTCAAAATGGCGTTGTTGCAGGTAACCGGGCTTGCGGAGGCGGGGCCTTGGCCACAGGTCCGCCGTTGCGCGCGGCGTCACGTACAGGGCGGGAACCGGCCTGGGGAGTCCTCTGGGGGCGCTCGCGAGCCAGCAGCGCACCTCGCTGGGCGCCGGGTTCCCGCAACTCGACGCCGAAGGCTGAGCCGTCACGCGTCGAGCTCGGTGACCATCAAAAAATTCTCGGCTGAAGGAAGAGAGCCGAGAGACGAGCACTGGCGCGTCGCAGATCAGATCAGCGATTTGAGGTCGAGCATTTCTTCGACGTCGGGCAAGAGCACGAGTTCGACTCGTCGGTTCTGTTGACGATCGGCGTCGGTGGCATTGCCGCCTACTGGATCCGTGTCGCCGTAACCAGCGGCATGTAGGCGAAGTGGATCGAGCCCGCCGCCGCCTTCCACGGGCACTCCGGGACGCGGTGGCTTCGCGTCCTTCGCGGGCAGCGGTGCGATCAGATACAAGAGCACCTGTCGCGCGCGCATCGCGGACAAGCCCCAATTGTCGCCGAAGCGGCCACCCTTGAGCGGCTTGTTGTCGGTGTGGCCAGCGATTTGAAAGTAGCGACCCGCGAGCTGCTTGTCGTTCCTGATCACGTCAGCGACGGCATCGAGCACCTTCACCCCGTTGTCGCGCAGCTTGTCGTCGCCCGAGCTGAACAGCACGTCGCCGGGCAAGCGAATCACCATGCGGTTCCTTCGGATCTCGACCTTCAAGCCGAGCTCGGTCAGCTTCTTCAGCTTGTCGCGCAAGACTTCGAAGCGCTGCTTGATGCGCTCGAGTTGCGCCGCGCGCTCTTGGTATTCTTTGAGCGCGCGATTCACCTCTTCCAAATTCTTGGCGAGGGTCTTGTTTTGCGAGCCGGTCTGCTCGAGTTGCTGACTCAGTGACGACAGGTCCACGCCCATCTTCTCGAGTTGCTCTTTGAGTTGCAGCACGAGCTGCCGCTGATCCTCGAGCTGTTGCTTGTCGGCGTCGTGGGCGGCTTTCTCCTTGTCGCTCTGCTGCGACAGCTGCTCGTACTTAGCGAGTTGTGCTTGCCACTCGTTTTCGTTGTGCCCGCAGCCGACCAGTGACAGCGCCAAGAATGAGACCGCAAACCAACAACGCATCGCCTGAAATCCTCCGACTCGGGGCGTCAGAGCCCGAGATCGGCCCGACAGTCGGCGAAGGCTGCAGCGCTGTCAACCGCGCGCCGCTTCCCACGGCTACCACCGAGCAACCAGTGCGCGGGATAGGGGTGTCGTCGAGGGGGGCCGAGACCAGGCCGCCATCGGCATCCATGACATCCACCACATCCGGGTCGGTCCCCGTCTGGAGTTCGTCGAAGTCGGAAATGCCGTCGTGATCGACGTCGCTCTCGTCGGCTTGCAACTTGCGGAGCGCATTGCGGAGCGCGTTGGCGTCGACCGCGGTCGCACCGTTCTTGAGCAGCGCGCGCCCGAAAGGCTTCGTGGCCGTACCAAAACCACCGAGCAACGTTTGATGGCACAGCGTGCACGCTGGAGTCTCGGGCAGCTGCCATTCGTCCTGCATTGCGTCCGGGAAATTCTGCGACGCGTGCGCCACGCCGGGCAGCGCGAGCAACAGCGGCAAGCACGAAGCCAGCACCAACCGACGAATGCTCATAGCGATAAGTGTCCCTGGAGCAGGAACGCAAGCTCCGCGATGTGACCCGAGGTGGTGCCGAGACTCCGATAAATGTTGTCCAAGCGAATGTCCGCGTGCGGCGCGAAAAACCACGCGTAAGACAGCCAGCCGCCGAAAGAAGGGGGGGCCGAAGTCACGGTGACACCGCTGCCCTCGAAGGTGCCCATGAAGTGCAAACCTTGTCGGGCTTCGATGTCGGCTTGCAGGTAGCCGACGACGCCGCGCGTCTTGTACAGGCCTTTCGGCGAATCGAGCACGTAGTCCAGCTCCCCGAGCAAGACCAAGGGCTGCCACGGGCTCGCCCAACGCCCGAACAAGCCATGGGCGTGTTTCCACTCTTCTTCGAGCACGTTGGGGTCGAGCTCGAGATGCACGATCTTGCTACTCGCGCCGAACGTCAGGCTGGGTAAAACCGCGTACTCGGCGAAAGCGCTGTAGCCGCGCTGTCGAAACTGGTCTGGGCGGATCTGAAAGCTGCCGATTACTCCCATCAGCTCGCCGCGGAAACGATCATTGGCGAAGGAGACGGCGAGGCCGTACTGCTGTTGGTCGTTGATGTTCGAGCCGGTCTGGGTGCGCGCCCACAAGGTGTGCTCGAGGCTGCGCACACCGAAGGGCATGTTCATGCGACCGGCTCGCACCAGCACGCTCTCGGATTCCCCGAGCCACACTCCGAGCCAGTGCTCGCGCGAAACCAGGTTCTTCTCGGTGCTGCCCGTGATCGCGGCGCCGAGCGCGCCCTCCGGGGCGTAGCCGAGTGACGCGGAGCCCACCAGCCTGCCGGATCTCAGCGAAGCTTTGGCGTCGAGTTGCATCCAGATCAGCCGCTGCTCGAGCGCCGAGCCCTCGACCTTGTCCGTGAGTGAGAGGGCTCGAATACTCCCGCCGAAGTCGAGCTCGTCGGGCAGCGGCACTGCGCCGAACAAGAATTTCCCCAACTTCGCCTCGTCATCGGGCTTTTCCCAGCCGTAGTGGGTTCGGAGCAGCACCTCGCTGATCACGCGGCCATATTGGGTCAGCGCGCCTGCTCCGGATGGATCGACGTGGCATTGCACGCATTGCGTGTAGCCGTGACGGATCATCCAAGAATAGGCGTGAGCCGGCGATTGCCATGCAATGGCGAAGCACGCTGCCAGTACCACCCACAACAGGCGCCTGAGCGCGCGCTCGGACCAGCGTGGCGAGGGCAGCGGTCGATGTGGCATCTTGCGCGCACATACATCGCAGCTCGCTCGACCCGTGTAACGTTTGCGTAGCGATTCCCGCCGCGCCCAGTTCTCGAGTGATCTCCAGCGGTCGCAAGATCTTCGTGCGCGGGGAGCCGCGCGTGATTCGTTTTCGTCGTCGCACCGTAACCAGCGCGCGCTCGTTTGCCACCCAATTGACACGCACTAGCGCGCGGACCGTGTGTATATCTGCACGCGCGTCATGGGCAATCCCACGCCAGAGCAAGAATCCGCACACGACCACGAACTGGTGACGGACGACGATTTGCTCGAAGAATCGGCGTCGCCGCCGGCTCGAAGTGACGTGTCCGAGCTGTCGCGCGGTCTGCGCTGGGAGGATCTCGCCCCGCGCCGTGACTGGGTCCGCGTCGGTGAAGTCTTGGCCGGCAAATACCGTGTCGAGCGCGTTCACGTCCCCGGCGCGCTCGGGGTGAGCTGTGACGCACAGCACTTGCAACTACGTCAGCGCGTCGTGGTCAAGTTGTGTGCCGCGGGCACGCGGCAGCAAGCGGAAGGCGCGGCTCGATTTCTACAGAGCGCGCGTTTGGCCGCTCAGCTACGCAACCCGCATCTGGCGCGTGTGCTCGACATCGGCAGGCTCGAATCGGGCATCGCTTATTCGGTGACCGAGCACTTATCGGGTACGGATCTGCGTGGCGTGTTGCGCGTGCGGGAGTGGCTGCGGGTCGCCGAGGCGGTCGACTACGCTCTCCAAATCTGCGAAGCCCTCGCGGTGGCGCATGTGGCTGGCTTCGTGCATCGCAATCTGAAGCCGGCCAACGTCTTTTTGGCGCGCGAGAGTGACGGTCGCCCGATCGTCAAGGTGCTCGACTTCTACCTGGTCGAAGGCACCTGGCTCGACGCCTCGGTCACGCTGTCGACCAGCGAATCGATCGTCGCTTCCCTGGGCTACCTGGCACCCGAGCAAGTGCGCGACCCGAGCTCGGTCGATGTGCGCGCAGATATCTGGGCGATCGGCGCATTGCTCCACGAGCTGCTGACCGGTTCGCCGTTGTTCAGCGCTGCGAGCGTACCCGGCATGTTCGCGGCGATTGCCGCCGACAGCGCCACGCCGATCAGCCAATTGCGCGGAGAAATCCCGAACGAGCTGGAAGATGTCGTGCTTCGTTGTTTGGAGAAAGAGCGCGACTACCGATGGTCGGACGTGGGGACACTCGCCAAACAGCTGCGGCGCTTCGCGTCCGAAGAAGGCCGCGCCGCGGTCGATCGCGTGATCATGGTGCTCGAGCGGCGCGCTCGCAGCCCGCGCAGTCTGCTTCCCCCCGCGCTGGTCAGGGTCGATCCTCCGCCGCCCGCGGCGCGTTCCCTGAGCGGCGCTCCGAGGGTCGAACTATCCCCGAATCGTCGCTTGCTCGAAGTCGCGCTCGCTGCCTTGGCGGTCATTGGCTGTTCGGTGGGCCTGGGCGCTTTCCTGACCATTCGCAATCTGCAAACGATCTTGGCCAACCGAGCCAACGTTGCCCATCCAGTCGTCGCGAGTCTATCGCCTGCGTTGACCGCAGCTCCGGCGGCGTCGCTCGCTTCGCTGCCCGTCTCTGCCCCGGTTTTGCAAGTGCCTGCGGCGCGGCCAGCTCCGGTGCCCGCCCCGCCCAAGGCGTGGAGCAAGCCCGCACCTCGCCCCGCAGCGGAAACTGCTGCCCCGTCGGCTGCGGCGCCCATGCCCGAGCCCGCGCCCTCCACGCAGGCACTGTTCGACAACGCCAACTGAAACCATGACGCACCGCCCGCTTCGACTCACAGGCCTGCTCTTCGCGACCGCTTCGCTATCGCTCCTGCATGCCAACCGTTCCTTGGCTCAGCAGCAGCCCGCGTCAGAGCCTGCCAAGTCGGAGTCGCCGACGCGAGATTCGCCCAGCCCAGCGCCGGCCAAGAGTGAAAACCAAGTCAAGGCGGGAGAGCTCTTCAGCGAGGCGCGCAAACTGGTCGAGGCGGGCGACTACAAGCTAGCTTGTCCGAAATTCGAGCAAAGCGCGAGTCTCAACCTAGGCATCGGGGTGCAGTTCAATCTCGCTGATTGCTGGGAGCACATTGGTCGTACCGCGAGCGCCCAAGCCCTGTTTCAAGGCGTCGCGGCCAGCGCTCGCGCTGCCGGCCAAACCGAGCGCGCGCAAGTCGCACAGGCCCGCGCCGATGCGCTGGAGCCTCGCTTGGTACGCATGTCGATCGAGGTGAAAGCGACCGACCCGGAGCTCGTAGTTCGACGTAACCGCATCGCGATCGAGAAAAAGACCTGGGGCACGGCGACGGCGATCGACGCCGGTGACTATTTGATCGAGGCCGCTGCGCCTGGCAAAAAGACCTGGTCGACGCGCGTCATTCTGCCCGCCAGCACGAGCGAGATCGTATCGGTTACCGTGCCTCCGCTCGAGGCCGCCGAGCCCCGCGAAGTGCCCGAGGAAAAGCCGGTCAAGGCCATGCCCGTCGAGACCGCGCCGGCCGTCGAGAAAGGCGATCCCAAGCTTCGACGGCGCAACACCTATGCCTATGTCGTTGGCGGCTTGGGTATCGCTTCCGTGGGTTTGGGTACGTTCTTTGCGATCAAGTACAAATCGAAGAACGGCGACGCCAAAGAAATTTGTCCGGACAGTGTGGGCTGTTCTCAATCCGACATCGATCGGCACGCGGACTTGCTTTCTGACGCGAAGGCATTTCGTACGGGTGCATTCATCGGCTTCGGCGTCGGTGCGGCGGCGCTAATTACGAGCGCGGCGCTGTTCTTGGCTCCTTCGTCTGCCCCCAGCTCCGCGACATTTCGGGCCGCACCATTCGTGACCGCGGATGGATCTTGGGGAGCGGTCGCGGCCGGCAGTTTCTGAGCCTGTACGCGCGAAGAAACGCTTCGTATTCGTCATCACAATATCACGGGCCTGAATAGGCCGCGTGTTATGGACCGCGCATCGATGGCGGGGCTCACGCGCGTTCTTCGACGCGTGGCGTTCAGGAGTTCAAGTGATGCACACCCGGAAAGAAATTCGTCAAGCGTCACCGCTGCTGTTTGGCGCGATCCTGGTCGCGCTGTTCGCGGGCTGCTTCTCGGATCCATCATTGACCCTTCCGAGCAGCGGCACGGCCGGGATGAGCAGCCTCGGCGGCGCCTACGGCGTGGCTGGCGAAGACGAAGCAACAGCCGGCAGTGCGCCGCTGGGAGATGCTGGTACACGCGAGCTGAACGGCAAGTGCGTGCCGGCTTTGGCCGAGTTGTTCCCCCAGCGCTCGTCGGTTTTGTCGCAAGAGGTCGAGCCGACGCAGCGCGAGGTGTTCGTCGCGGAGCTGTACACCAAATTTCAGTCGGAGTGCGGCGCCTGTCACGCGAAGGGCCAGGGCCTGGGCGGCTTCAAAGTCCCGGATGACATCGGCTACATCGCGGCGCTCAAAGCTTATACGCCCAAAATGTTGGAGCGAATCCAGTCCGAGGATCGCGCGTTCGCGATGCCTCCGTTGCCGCCCGTTCCCTATTCCAAGCTCGCCAAGGGGGATTCGCTGCGCGCGCTGGCTCAGCTTTTGACGGAATGGTCCGCCGCAGGCTTCACCAATCCATTTTACGAGAAGCTGGTGACGACCTCGGGTCGAAAGCCGTATGCGATGACTACCGAGCAGGGCCTCGGTTTTACCAATGTCGGCACCTGCGTTCCGGAGTCCAATTTCCCGTTCGCGAGTGATCGGCCAACGATGACGGCGCTCGACGACGCCTTTGCCAAGCGCGTTGCGTCGAGCGACGTGAACGCTTCACCCGAAGACAAGCTCGGACTGCCGTTGGAACTCTCGGATACCGATTTGACCAGCCTCGACTCCGAAGTGTTGGCGCGCACGGGTTTGGTCGCTTTTGCCCCTGCCTATCCGCTGTGGTCGGACGACGCCGGCAAGCAGCGTTACGTGCGAGTCCCGCTAGGCAAGTCGATCACGTTCGACGCCAAGACGCAGAGCTTCAACATCCCGGAAAATACGCGTTTTTACAAAACTTTCATGAAGGAGGTGACGGACAAAGACGGTAGCAAGCGCTGGCGGAAGCTCGAGACACGCTTGATCGTCGCCCGCCACGACACCATTAGTCCGAAGGACGTCGCCAACTACAAGCCGGCGTCGTTGTTCGGCAGCTACAAGTGGGACGAAGCCGAAACGCATGCCACGCTGCTCACCGACAAGTTACGTAACGGAGAGCCGTTCACCGACGAACTGTTCGAGTACACGGTCGATGAGCCCAAAGAAGCCGAGATCCGCGCGAAAATGCCGGCGAATCTGTCGGAAGAGCTCGAGTACAACAAAGTCGCGCGGCACTGGGCAATCCCCGGCAAATCTCGCTGCATTCACTGCCACGAAGGCAGCCTGAACGACAATTTCATCCTCGGCTTCACGCCCATGCAAATCAATCGCCGCAAACTGGGCGAAGGTGGGGTGTACGAGGCGACCAGTGACGACGAACTCGGGCAGTTCCAACGTCTGATTGATCTGGGCGTCATCACGGGTGTGAAGTCGATCGCCGACGTCGTGAAGCTCGAGGACTCGCAGCTCGACGCCGTGCCACCCCGAAAGCCGAGAAACGAGCCAGAGCTCAAAGCCCAAGCCTACTTGCTGGCCAATTGCGCCCACTGTCACAATCAGAACGGCTTCCCGAGCGTCGCAAATCCGGAGCTCACGGACGTGTTCAATCTCTATCCCGGTAAGCGGGCAGGGGAGACCACCATCGGCGGCGTCTTTCAGTTCCCGCTCGACACGTTCAGCCCGCGCATCAATCGCGTGGTGAACAAACCCGGCGAGGACACCAAGATCGCGTACATCACCCCGTCGCTGCGCGACATCGAAGGGCGGGGCGCCCCCGGTGACGTCGAGAAGTACTGGGACGACGAAGAGCCGGACCCAAACTCGACCGAATCGACCAGGCACTTCCTGAACGTTCCCTGGCGCAGCCTGATTTACCGCAACGTCTACACCCCGTTCTCGTACGCGGACGCGAAGATCGTTTACCCGCACATGCCCTTCGATTCTGCGGGGCACGATTGTCGAGCCGCGCAGTGGCTCGGCGCGTGGATGGTCAGTATCCCCGCCAAATACAAACACCCCGACCAGCCGGAATCGTGCGTGGACGCGACGTGCCAAGACTCCAGCGCTCAGCCGTATGCGGAAGTGTTGCCGAACGACCCCGGTTACGCGGCGGCGCTCAGCGCAGCCAAGAAGCGCCTGGCGACGTTCACGAATGACCCGGAGAATCAGCGCTGCGTAGACAATTCCGACATCGTGGACCCCGCCGTCCTATCCGGCTCGGCGAGCCGACCGAGGGACATCGCTTACAAGCAGCGTCCGTTTCTCGACGGTGTTCCCGATCACGCCCATTGGGTCGTCACCGATCTCACGGAACGCGGCGGGCTATGGACGCCTCGTCGGGACGACTGGAAGGCGATCTTGATCGATCACCAATATCCAGCGCCACCGTCGGGCCCGGACGCGGCCAAAGCGTTCGAAGCACAGAAGGCGATCGTGGTTCTGCTCGGTTCGAAACAGCTCTCCGACGTCGAGGCGTTCGCCAATACGAAATTTCCGCTCGCGCTTTGGCAAAACAAGCCAAGCTGCAAGCTGGATTCGGAGCGCGCGGTCAAGTCCTACCCGGCAAGTGAAAAGCCGGTCTGGTTCGAGAAGGCCAACCCCGATCCCGAAGCGCGCGTGTTCCAGGTCCACCCGGGCCAGGCCGTGTTCGATATGATCTGCATCAATTGCCATGGTCCGAATGCGGACTCGCTGGGAAGGCAAGCAGACTTGCTGCAAACCGTGACGGGCGGCCGCTCTCGCGTCGCGAATTTCCGGAGCGGGCTATTCAACCCGACCGCCCAGGATGATCCGTACGACAAGCCCGATCTGGGCTTGCAGGTCAATCGACCACGCGTGTTCGGAACGTTCGCAAGCGGTGCCGTATCAGCCGATGATTGGGGCGCTCGCTACCTCGCTTGGATGGCGCTCGGTGGCACCCAAGCCGAGATCCCTCAGCTGGTCCTGGATCAGGTATCGATCACTGGCGACGCAGGGCTGATCCGCAGCACTCCGTTGCCCGCCAAAGGCGCGAACATGCTGCAAGTGGCGCAAGGCGCGTGCTTGGCTGTACAGGGTTACGGCGGCGACAACATCCTGCCGCCGGTGTTTCACTTTCGTGAGCGCGAAATGTCGAACAACCCGCTCATTCCCAAGAATGGCGACGAAGAACTGTGGCGGCAGCTGTGTGCGCTCGCGAACCCGTTCGTAGTGCGCGCCATCGTGCCGCACGTTGCCAGCGATGGCAGCCTCAAGAACGACGGAGACATCAGCGCCTTCGCGACCACGGTCTGCGACGGCCAAGGGCAACCGACGCCCTGTTACCCGTCCGACGCGGTGGTCGGTGATCAGCACGGTGAGACCGTCAGCGGTTTGGATCCCGCGCACAACACTTTCGCGTGGTGCGTGTCGCGCGGCTTCGGCGCAATCTCGGACGACAAGCTCGTGGCCTTTGCCCAGGCAAACTCGGTCAATGGCAAGCCATTGCCGATTTGCCCCGCCAGTTGGGAGGCTGGTGTCGCAAACATCGATCACGCCGCAGAGTCCAAAGTTTGGGCAGATCGCGGGGCAATCAACGCAGGCTTCTTGGTGTTCGACTTCCTGGACAAGTTCATCAAGGGCGAGCTCAAGCACGTTCAATACAATCAATGCGAGCTCCTGCCCGCCCCCTGACCGCGGCAGTTAGTCAGGCAGCGGCGCGCCCTGGCCATCCGTTGCAGGGCGCGCTCCGCTCGATCTTGCGGCTGCTTTGGTTCGTGCTGATCCCGCTGCTGCTCAGCGGACTCGGCTGGCGCTACTTCGTGCCGCACGCGAGCAGCGCACCGGGAGTGGAAGGCGCGCTGGCGGCTTTTGCTCGTGGTCACGGCGCGTGGCTCATGCTCCTGCTGTTTCTGTCTTTCACGGGGCTGGTTCGCTACTGGCGCAATTGGCTGCCTGGCGGCCGCTACCTTTCGACGTTGCCGCACGAGCTCGTGGCGCGTGTCCCGCGCCGTCGCATCGCCGCCTGTGAGTCCGCTTGCGCGTTGCTTTTGACGCTGGAGCGGCGCCCGGTGTCGCGCCAAATCGATGATTCGAGCGCCGAACTTCGGCACTCACTGCATGCGGCGCGCGCCGAACTCGATTTGCTGCTGGGCACCGGGAAGTGGAGCAAGGTGCCGCCCGTCTTCGAGAAGCTCGAGCTCTTGGCGCGGCCATTCAGGCCGACCAAGAGCACGAAAAACCAAATGCTATTCTTCGCGTTGTTGGGCGGAGCCGCGCTGGTCGCCCTGCAAATTCGCGCGCGCTACTTGCAAACCTACGAAGTGATCGGCACCTCCATGTTGCCCACGCTCACGCCGGGTGAAATGTTGGCGGGCAGTATCGCGAAGTACACGCCGGGGCAGTTGCCACGCCGCGGTGATGTGGTCGTGCTGCACACCATCGTGGATGGCGCGCCGCGTGAAGTGATCAAGCGCGTCGTGGGCTTGCCCGGTGATCGCATCGCGATGAATGGAGTGCACCCTGTCATCAATGGTTGGCCCGTGCCGGTGTGTGAAGCCGGCGCTTACTACAGCCCCAATGACGAAACCGCGCGCAGTGGCAATCCGAGCGCGCTGCTGGTGATGGAATTTCTCGAAGGCGAGGCCTACCTCACCTTGCAAGCGGCGGCAGCCGCTCCCGTTTCCGAATACGTGGTCAAGCCGCAAGAAGTATTCGTGCTCGGTGACAACCGCAGCAACAGCCGTGATTCACGCGCGTTCGATGGCGGCGCGCCACGCGGTTTTCCGCTCGCGGATTTGAAAGCGCACGTCACCCGCGTGCTCTTTCGCACAAGCCCTCGCGGTGACATCGATCTTCGGTCTGCACTCACGCCGCTCGGTCCGATTGCATTTTTGGACGGTGCTGACGTCAGCGGAATACAGGCGCGAATCGCGGGGTGCTTGGCCGTGCGCCCCAAGACCGCTAGCCCGCCGCGCTCAGCGAGCGCGGCTTTGGCTTTCCATGACTGACCTGCCAAAAGACGCTACTGCAAAGGCACAGCGCGGACGCTTCCAGTTGGGCTTGCTCGGTGCGTTGTTGATCGCGAGCGGCATCGCTGGGGTCGCAGCGTGGCTTCTACTCTTGCCCGTGCGCGCGCCCTCGCAGCTCGTCCATGCTCACCCTCGGCCCGAACTCTTGGACCGGCCGCATCGCCACCGTGCCGCGCCCGAGTCCTCGGCCCGCTGACGCTCCCATTCGCGCGCCTCGAATCGCGCCGCAGATGACTCACGCGGAGACGCTAGAACGCGCTTTTACGTCGCGCGCGAAGCGCAGATACCGACTCTCACGACATCGATATTCCGGAATTCGGAGAATCAGTCTGATAACCGGAAGACGGTCCTGGGTCGGCTCGAGGAGCACGCCGTGAAATGCTCAGAAATCCCGGAAAAATAGCGGATTTTCGCGCAGGTTTCGAAGCGCGTTCATGGCCCGCATCTTGCTGAAGGGCGGAGCAGCGCCCGGCAGCCCGGGTGATCCTGTTTTTTCTGGAGGACTCTAATGAAAAAGACAATGTTGATCGCTACCTTCTTGGCTGTCGGCGCCGGCTCCGCCGGTGTCAGCGCCCTCGACCTGAAAGGGTCCGACACGCTCAAAGAGTTCACGCTCAGCGTGATCAACGCAGCGGTTTGCCCGGGCGCAACGAGCCTCGTTTACCTCGGCGGCGGCTCAGGCGCCGGCGAGACCGCGATGTCCACCAGCCCGATTACGCAATCGGTGGCGCCCATGTCGCGTTTCTTGCAAATCGGTGGCGCGACCCCGAACCTCGCCGAAGGCGTCGCATACGCCGCTGACGGCATCACCATCTCGGCGTCCAAGACGCACGCCGCGTGTGACGCGAACGCCGCTACTGGCACGGGCTGCGCCGCGCAGGCCGGCGGCCTTCGTCAATCCGGCACGCTCAACGGCGGCGCTTACACCCTCGGCACGACCGCGGTTGCCGGCTGGCGCGACGTGCTGCGCCTCGTTTACTTCGGTCTCGAAAACACGACCGGTTCCAACCCGAGCCCCACCGCCGCGACGCCCTTGCGCAACTGTTCCAGCGCGGTTCGCGCTGACCTCGTAAACAACTACGGCAACCTATTCCAGGACGCCGCTTGCGGCAATGGCGGCTGCACGCAGCTCACCCACGCTTGGCGCCGCGACAACCTCTCGGGCACCACGGACGTGTTCCGTGAGCTCGTCTTGGCCAAGGCCTACCCGTTCTGTAGCAACCGCTTCGCGGTCGATGCCAACAACTCCAGCACCGTCACCTACCCGACCGTGACCAGCGCGGGCGCCCCGTTGTTCGACGACGCCTACCAAGACTTCGACACGATCCGCCGTCCGTGCGCCGGTGGCTTGACCGGTCAAGGTGGCTTCTTGCCCGCCCCGACCAACGGCGGCACGGTGCAGCCACCCTTCCCGGCCGCAGCGGCCGAGCAGGTGTGCGGCCCGAAGGGCACGCTCGGCTTAGTGCTCCCGGTTCGCGCGCCCGTCGGCGCAGCGGGCACGATCGGTTTGGCCGATGCCTTCCCGACCAAGCCCTGCCTCCGCGGCACCTTCAACTTCGGCCCCGCGCCGAAGCTGTCCGGCAGCTCCACTCGTGACACGCTCTGCCCGAACGGCGACGTCCCGTTCGGAAACTCTGCTGCTGACTACAATCCGGTCACTGGTCAGGTCGTCGGCAGCTCCGGTCTGTGCTTGGTTCCGTCCGCCGCCGACGGCGATTCGCAGTGCATCAACGGTCGCAACAACTTGCCGGCAGTCGTCGATCCGCCGATCCCGTCGTTGGTCGCCACCGACGGTCGCGTGTACAACTTGCACATGTACGGTCCGGGCAGCACGCCCACGTACAAGGTCGACATCGAAGTGGGCAAGGCCCCGGGCAGCCTGGGCGATCGCCAGATTGTCGGCGACTTCGCGCGTATTCACTCGACCCGCACCATGAGCGCGACCGGTCCGACCTGCCCGGGTACCTCCGGCAGCGGCCGTTGCTGCGACAAGTTCGACTCGACCGACCAAATCGGTTGCTTGGCGGCTGCTGACTCCTGCTCCATCGGCTTCAGCGGCCGCACGGCGCTCGATCAGACGCTCGTGACCAACGCCGGCACCGAAGGCGTTTTCGGCGCCTCGCTCGCGGGCATCGGCAATCGTCAAGAGTGCATCGCGAACGTCACCTACCCGTTGGCCCGCAAGGTGTTCATCAACTCCATCCCGGGCTTCGAGAACGCCACCGCTGCCGAGAAGGCGCTTGCCGCGTGCTTCTCCGGTAACGTCTCGGGTGGCGCGACCCAATTCGCCAGCTTGCTCTCGGCGGGCGGCCTCTTCCCGCTCACCGGCGGCCCGGCTTGCCAGACGTTCGTCACTGGCAGCGGCGCTTGTGCGGGCAACCCGGCTGGTATCGCCCCCTGATTGCGTCACGCAAACCGTAATCTGAAACGGTTTTAGAAAAGGCGCGCTTCGCAGGAAGCGCGCCTTTTTTTATGTCCGCGATGTCGCGATACTCGACGATGAGACGCTTCGTATGCGTCGTTCGCGCGAAGAGTCGATCAGGCCAGTCGAGTGCGGAGGCGCTTGCGAAACCAGCCGCCGAATCCGAGTGCCAGCAGCACACTGAAAACGACTGCGAGCGGGACGGCATAGCGCACTGCGAAACGCGCGGCGCGTCGTTCGAGAGCACTCTGCTCTTGAGTCATGCGAGCCATCACGTTGATGCCGGGCGTGGCGACTGCGCTCTTGCGTGCGCTGGCCAGGATCTGTCGCGCCTGGCCGTAGTCCTCGCGCTTCATGGCCACGCCCCATTGGTAGATGGGTAGCTTGGGATCGTTCGGCGTCTCTTTGGCAACCGCCGCGGCGCATTCTTCGAGTCGGCTCACGTCGTCCAGCCGCTGCGCGAGGTTGCATTGCACGAGCAAGCCGGCGGCCATGCCACCGGCTTCGGCTTTCAAATGGCTGCTGATCTGCGTCAGATCCTCGACTTCCGAGGTTTCGAGTGTGCCCGGCTTGGCCAACAAAAGCTGGGAGAAGTGCAGGTAATCCGCGATCTCCAAGCCTTGGGCCCCGAGCGCACCCCGGCACATCTCCAAGGCCTTCACCGGATCGCCCGCCCTCTCGTAGGCTTCGCAGGACTTCCGATAGCCAATGGCGCGGTCTGGCACCGCAATCGACATCGCTTCGTAGTATTGTCCGACGCTTCGGAAGTCACCCTTGGCTTTGGCGCGGTCTGCTTTGTCCGCCAAGTCCATCATGTGGTAGCCGAACTCCAAGGGGTTCGCGTCGCGCTGCGCGGGGGTGGGCAAGCTCTTTTTCGGATCGGCGTCGTTCACTGGCCACTTGCTGAGCGAACCATCGTCGAGGGCCGGGGCTGCAGGGGCCGCATCCGCCGCCAACGCGGGGTGGGAAACGAGCTCGGTCGCGCCGATCAAGGCCAATGAAGCGGCTACGCTGAGCAGGCGGCGCTTCGCGCGGCGGCGCGTGATCGGCGTCACGGCCGCGTGGAGCAAGCTCCCCAGCAACGTCGTGCCCAGGCCGGCCCAGCCAGCCCAAGCCCAATTCGGCAGCTGAAAGCCGTTCAACGCCTGCCGCGCGCGCAGGGTTTCGTAGTGTCCAGGCGCGATGCGCTCGAGTTCAACCACCGATGTCTGCAGCATTTTCTCGTCTCCCATTCGCTCAGCGATATTGGCCTGAGCAGCCAAGCCCCACGGCTGATCGTCTTGCCTTCGCTGCGCGGCATTGGCCAGCTGCGTGGCAAAGGTCAAATCTTCCGGCGTCGGCGGGGCGGACATCAATGCGCCCACCAAGGCTCTAAACGCCGGCGCAGACTGCCGTTGGTTGATGGCGGCTTCACACGCCGCAATTGCCGCCCGTCGGTCATTCAACTCAGTCAGGGCTTGGCAGTAACGGCGAAGCGTCAGAGCGCTTTCGGGTGCCTGCTGCGCCAAGCTCTTGAAGGTCTCCGCGGCGGTGGCGACTGCGCCTGCGCGCAGCTCGGACTCACCGCGCAGCAGCGCGGAAGCGAACGCCGGCTCGCGACGCTGGAGCGTCGCGAGATCATCGCTGTCAAAGCCGTTGCGCTCCCACTCCACTGCCGCAGCCAGCGACCGGGGAACCAGCAGCAACAGGGACAGGGCGCACGCTCCGCGCAATCGGGTCATTTTGCCATTTCGTCAGTTCAGATCGCAGGCCGTCTTGCAGGAGCTCTGCTCGCAATCAACGCGAGCCATCGCGATGCCGCCGCCGTATTGCGGGCTCTTCAGGCGCAGCGAGATCTGCGAGAACAAAGTGGTCTCCAGACCACGCTCGAGCTCCGCCTTGCAGGCGCCGTTGGCGAGGCCGCTCTGACAATCGGCCACGTTGGCCGTACCGCAGTAGCATTTGATGATGCCGTCTCCGTGAGCGGCACAGCCGCTGTCGCGCACGCAGTCGAGCACCTCATTGCACAACTGGGCTTTGGGCGTGCCCGCCGCGGGGCTGCCCGCCGCCGCGTTCGTGGTGAGCTGCATGCAATCGACGAAGTCGACACACTCACTGCCATTGTCGCAAGCCAAGCACGTGGCCGAAGTGATCGACTTGCAGTCCTTGCCGCAGTTGTTGACGGTGTACTTTGGATCGCAAATTTCACCAGTTTCTACGATGTTGTTGCCGCAGATGTTGGTCGTGCCGCCCGTGCCCGCGCTGCCTGCGCCACCGGACATGCCCCCTGCGCCCGCAACGCTTATGGAGCCTGCAGTGCCCCCTGCGCCCGCAACGCTTATGGAGCCTGCAGTGCCCCCTGCGCCCGCAACGCTTACCGAACCCGACGTCCCGGCTGAGCCGACTGCGCCACCGGATGAACCGCCAGTGCCTGCTGTGCCGCCTTTGCCGGCTGAGCCTGCTGCGCCACCGGATGAACCGCCAGTGCCTGCTGTGCCGCCTTTGCCGGCCGTGCCTGCTGCGCCACCGGATGAACCGCCAGTGCCCGCGCTTCCAGCCTTGCCGCCGCTGCCTGCCGAGGTGCCACCGTTGCCCGACGAGGCGCCACCGCTGCCAGCTGTTTCTGCACCACCTTCTTCGCCCTCGCCCGCGCTGCCCATGCCGGCCTTGCCGCCGCCGCTCGAACCGGCCTTGCCGGCGCTCCCCGCTTTGCCGGCGCTCCCCGCCTTGCCGGCGCTTCCCGCTTTGCCGGCACCGCCAGCTTCCTCGCGTCCCGCCTCGCCCGCGCTGCCGCCTCCGCCGTCATCGGTGCCGCAAGCGACGATGAGTTGGCAGCTTGCAAGTGCCAGCCCCAATACGACCGCTCCAGAAGCACGCTTTTTGAGTTTCTTAGTCGAGTACATGATGTGACCCTTCCTCCGTTTAGATTCCGCCCGATCCGCCGCCGCCGTGTCCGCCCGATCCAGCACCGCCTGCGCCGCCACTCGAGGCCGGAAAGCAACTCTCAGCGCAGAAGGTGGCTTCTTGCGCGAGTTCGGTGGCCGCCGAACTGATCGTCCCGGTTGCTTCGGGATTGACCAGCACGGTGATCATTTGTTGGGGGGTGAGGTTGCCTCCCGCCGCAGTCAACTCGGCGAAGCAGGGCCCTTGAGAGGTCACGACTGAGTTCGTGACTACGCCGTAACAGGACCCCACGCCGTTGAGTGCGCAGCGGGTGCGGTGGGCGCATTCCATGATTGCGCTGCAGAGTGGCGCCGACAACAGTGGATCCGCCTTCGGGTTGGTGTAGCAGGCGGCCATCGCCTCGAACCCCACCGAGGCAGAGCACTTTTGACAAGTGGTTTGCTGTTTGCCGGCCACGCATTCGTTCGCACAAACGCCGCCGTCGCAATATCCGTAGACCTGCGCCGCCACGCCGAGCGCATATTGCGGACTCAGTTGCCGCAGCACGAGCTTACTGGTCGCTCGATCTTCGCCTGCCGCGGCGACTTCTTCGACGCAGGGGCCGTTTGGTTTGCCCGCTTCTGCGCATTCACTCGGGCTCGCGGTGCCGCAGTAGCACTTGGAAAGCACTGCGGAGGGCTCATACTGAGCGCACCCCGTGCGCTTGAGGCAACCTAGGAGGTTCTTGCACAGGACGCTCTTTTTCACGCCCGTTGCGGGGCCCGTGGCCGCGGTGTCGCTCAGGCCTATTTCGCCATCACACGAAACCAACTCCTCGTTCGTCCCGCACACGTTGGTCTCGCACGTCTCGCACAGGTTGGTGCAAGTCGGCGAGCAGCTATCTCCGAACTTGGTATTGCCGTCGTCACACGCTTCACCGGGATCGAGCGTCCCGTTGCCGCAGGTGGCGCCCTTGCCGCCGGTGCCGCCACCAGCGCTGGTCGTGCCGCTCACACCGGCCGTACCACCTTTGCCGGCGGTCCCGCTGCTGCTGCCGCCTCTACCGCCTGCACCACTCGTACCGCCGGTGCCACCTGTTTCAGAGCTGCCAGCGTCGCCGCCGCCGCCGGGATCGACACCCGCGCTGCCTGATGCGGCCTCTTCGCCTGCTTCTGCGCCATCGCCACCCTTGCCGGCTTTGCCTGCCGCACTGGTCTTTCCGCTCGCTCCTCCGTTGCCTCCGGCAGGGAACTCCGGGGTGTCGTTGCCGCAGGCGACGAAGACGCCAAACGCCAAAAGGAAGACCGCGCCAAGCTGGCCTACCGCACTCGTGCGCGCCAAGCGCGGAGCACCAGATTTCGTCATGGACTGGATTCCGATCAAGAGTTGAGTGCGTGGCTCACCGAAATGCTCTTCGGCAGCGGCGCGGCGTCTGACTACCATGTGGGTAGTAGCTCTTCAAGATCAGCGCGGCGCGCATTGCGTGACTTCTTCGCAGTCAAAGCGTGACCAATCGGGAGCGGAGCGCGCTCGATTCGTTGCTCGTCGACACTTCGAATTTCGAATGCCGTTCGTTCGCAACTCGGTTAAGCGTTGCGCACGCACGGCACTCGAATCGAGACGATTCGCTCACCCTAGGAAGGGCCACATTTTGAACCGCTCACGGCGCATGACTCGATGGGGGACGAACGGCTCACGGCTCGCCATTTGTGGCGCTCTAGTGGCAATCGCGTGCGCAAGTAGCGTGCAGACGGGCGAGCCGCGGCTGCACGCGGAAGCGGGCGCGACGGGTGTGGATGCGGACTCCGCGGCAGGCGCAGGTTCGCAAGCGAGCGCGGCGGGCGTGACGGAAAGCGGCGGCAATTCTGGCTCTGCGGAGGGGGATCCGGTGGCCGAGGCAGGCTCCGAAGGCGGAGCGCTCTCCGCACCAGAATCGGAGGCAGCCGCGAAGCGTGCACCGAGCGGCACGCGTCTGTGCGAAGGCGACCAAGATGCGACGGGCTGAGCTGCACGAGCAGCGCGGGCCGGCAAAACAACGCCTGCTTGGCTCGTTGCGACTCCGACGCGGATTGCAAGCGTAACGAGCGCTGCTTCGGTCAGAGCAGCATCGAGAAGAGTTGTTTTCGCAGCTGCCAGGGCTCTTACACCGAGTGCGCTTTCCAATTCGACTGTGCGGACTACTACCGCAGAAACGAATACCTGTGCCTGCCCACTGAATGGGTGAGAAATTGGCCGGCGCAACCGAGCCCCGGTTCGTGACACCAGACCTTCACACACTCGACACTTGGGCTGGCCAGGGGCGTGATAAACGGCCTCTGGCATGAGCCAACTCGGTAGAAGAACGTTCGTCTCGGGCGCCGCGCTTCTGCCTGGTTGGTTGCTCGCTGCACCCGCGCGCGCGACCCTGATGCGCGGGCTGTCGCTTCGCGCGCTCTGCGAGCAAAGTCGGCATATCGTGCGGGTCACGAGCAGGCAGGCGCGTTGCGTGTCGCTCCCGATCGCGGGTCGCCCGATGATCGTCACCGAGACCAGCTTGCGCGTCGAAGACGTGCTCTCGAAAGCTCGGCCCAGCAGCGCGGAAATCGTCGTGCGTACGCTGGGTGGGGTGCTCGATGGCGTTGGCCAGTTGGTACACGGTCAGGCACAGTTCGCCATCGGCGCAGCCTGCGTTGCCTTCTTGACGCGCGCTCCGGACGGCGCGCTTTGGGTCACGGGCATGGCGCAGGGCCACTACCCGCTCGTCCCTATCGAGCGCGCCGAGCCTCTGCTCAGCGCCAGCCCGCGCTTGTCAGCGCTGCACGATTTCGAGCACAGCGCAGTTCGCGGCTTGGTTGGCCAAAATCTTGCTCACGCGCGTCAGTTGATCGCTCGGGAAAGTGCGCAATGAACCGCGGGCTCCAGCGCATGGCATTGCTCGTGGTGGCTTCACTCTTGCTGCTGCTGTTCGGCACGCGCGCCGCTTCGGCTTTCTGTCAGGCAACCACGTGTGACCCCAACAAGACCGATTGCGGTCAGGATGCGCAGGGCTGTTTCACGGTAGGGCGGCCGGTTTCATGGGCCAGCAATTGCGTTACCGTGAGCGTGCAAGCTGACGCAGCACCCAAGCAACACATCGATTACGAGGCCGCGCAATCCAGCGTAGAACGCGCATTTTCGGCCTGGACTAGCGCACATTGCGTTGCTGGCAAGCCGTCCATCTCGGTGGTGGTCAACGGCCCCGTCAGCTGCAGCGCGTCGGAGTACAATTCCGATCGCGGAAACGCCAACATCGTCATCTTTCGTGAAGATGTTTGGCCTTACGCGGGAGGTCAGGACGCACTCGGCTTGACCGTGATCAACTTCGATCCCGCGAGCGGCGAGATTTGGGATGCCGACATCGAAGTCAATGCGGTCGACGAGCCCTTGAGCGTCGGCGATCCGGTCGCTGGTGCCGTCGATCTCGACTCATTGCTCACGCACGAAGCCGGGCATCTCTTGGGGCTGGGGCACAACATCATCGACGATACCACCACCATGTTCCCCGGCTATCACACCGGCAGCATCCAACTGAGGACGCTCGCGGACGACGACATCGCCGGGATCTGCGAGATCTATCCGCCGAAACGTAAACCAAGCTCGACCAGCTGCGAGCCGCGGCACGGCTTTGCCGATTTATGCGGCGCGCTGCAGCCTGCACCGCCGCCCAAGGCGAACGCATCCGAGCCGGGCGGCTGTTCTCATGCCGCCGGTTCCGCGCCGCGCCCGGGATTTTTGCTTTGCTTGCTGGCATTGAGCGCGTTGCTCGTCGCCAGGCGCGCTCGCGCCGTTGCTTAGAGTAGGCCGAAGTGCTGGCGCTTTTCCTGCAGCGCGCTGAGGCTAATTCCCAGAGTTTCCGCGGTTTTTTGTGCGTCGCCAGCGTGCTTGCCGAGGGTTTGCAGAATCGCTTCGCGCTCCAAGTTCGCTAACGTTTGCCCACCCAACGCCAGCTGTTCGAGCGAAGGCGCGCTCGGGATCATGAACAATAGGTGTTTGGGTTCCAGCGTATCGCCATCGGCGAACGCGCTGGCGCTGGCGAGTGCATTCTTCAGCTCTCGCACGTTACCGGGCCACGACTGAGCGGCGAGGATGGCGAAGGTTTCGCGTGATACGCGCAACCCCGGCCGACCGACGTCGGCGAGCAGCGCGGAGGCAAGCAGTGGGAGATCGGCGGCGCGCTGGCGCAGCGCCGGGACCGGAATCACGGCGCCGCTCAGACGAAAAAATAGATCTTCACGGAACTCCTTTTCTGCGACGCGCGCCGGCAGGTCTCGATGAGTCGCAGCGATCACGCGAAAGTCGACGGGGCGTTGCTGTTTTCCTCCGAGGCGCTGAACACTGCGATTCTCCAGGGCCCGCAATAACCGAGACTGAAGCACGAGGGGCAGTTCGCCGATCTCGTCCAGGAACAGAGTGCCGCCGTTGGCGCGTTCGAAGGCCCCGAGGTGCGTTGCGACCGCACCGGTGAAGGCCCCGCGCTCGTAGCCAAATAGCTCACTTTCCGCGAGATTTCGGGCAACTGCGCCGCAATCGAAGACGGTGAACGGACCGTCGCAGCGAGGGCTATGGTCGTGGATCGCCTTGGCAAGGATATCCTTGCCAGTGCCGGTTTCACCCACCAGTGTAATGGTCAACTCGGTTCCAGCCAGACGACTCAAGGTCGCAAGAACCTGCTGCATGACGGGCGTGTGCGTGAGTGCTCGCCCAAAGCGCGTGGGCACGCTCGTGCTGTCGACCCGCTTGGGCCGAACGAAGCCGGCTTGATCTCCGCCGCTGCACTCTCGCAGGTCTTCCAGTCCTGTTGTGCTCAAGTCACTCCTCTCCCCTTTCGGGATAGCGACCCGCAGGGCCTCGCCACTGCTTAGCCTGACCGCTGGGCTCGTCCACCAGGCCAAGCCCGATCACTCCTTCCTATCACGGCGCCGAAGCGCGTCTCGTTACGTTTCGGTTCTTTGTGCGAAGTGCGCTTGTCTCATCTCAGTACTGCAGACGATTGCGCGCGGCGGGTCGGGCTGCTTTCGTGTCGCTGCGCCATGGCCCTTTGGGGTGGAGCGCTAGTCATTGTTGAGGTATAGGCCGGAGCGATTTTCATGGAAGCTCGCGCAGCGTTGAAGGGCTTAGTCGTCGTGTGGCTTTGGCTATCCGCCGCGTCTTGCTCCGTGGACAATCGTGAGCTGAGCGTGCAAGGCGGTGCGGGCTCGGGTTCGACGGCGGGCATGAGTGGCCTCGATGGCGATGCGGGTGATGGCAACGCTGCGCTTCCTCCGTTACCGGTCTGCGACTACAGTGCGGGTGTGTCGGAGGGTTGCGATACGCTCGTTTCGAACCCCGGCTTCGATCGTGACACTGCAGGTTGGAAGGCAGAAGATACGACTGTCGCCATGTCGTGGCGAACGGACGATGCGACCGAAAACAACGAGTCTGGCTCACTGTCGGTGGTGAACACGTTATATGGCACCGCTGCCGGCTTCGCCTCACGCGCTGCCGCGCAATGCCTGACTACCGAACCGGGCAAGAGCTACGCATTCGCGCTCGATGTGTTCATTCCCAAAGGCCAGGGTGAAGGGCTGGAGGGCAGCGATTATCTCGCGTCGGCCGGTCTCAGCGTCATCTTCTACACTTCGAAGCAGTGCGATGAGTTCACGTTGGATAGTAAGAGCTCTGAGCTGCTGCAAGAGGCCGGCGTCTGGGCGCATCGTGAGGGGCGAGCGGTCGCGCCCAAGAGTGCTCAGTCCATGTTGATCCGGCTGGTCACGCTCAAGGAGTTTCAGCAGTATTCTTTCGAAGCGCACTTCGACAACGTGTTGGTGAAGGCCGAATAGACCCATGATCCATCGGCGACAATCCTTGGCTCGAGCTTCGTTCGCAGCGGCGTTGGTCTTGCTGGCTGGCTCGAGCTGCACGCCCGATGAGCGTTCCTTGGGCGTCGGACTCGCCGCTCCCGATAGCGGCAACGCGGGCCGCAGCGCAAACGCGGCAGGAGCCGAAGCGTCGGCGGGAACTTCTGGCAGCACCGAAGGTGACGGTGCTGATGCGGGTGAATCGGGAGCAGGCGGCGCAACCCCCAACACCAGCGGAGGAGCAAGCCAATCGACGGGTGGTGGCGGCCAAGGGGGCGGGGCAGGCGGCAACGGCGGCAACGGTGGCAACGGCGGCAGTGGCGGCGGCGGCGGCGGCGGCAGCGGCGGAGCATTCTCCGGTCCCTGTGGTGACATGGACGGCAACGCGATCGACGACTGCTCCGAGACCCTGGTCGAAAACTCTCGCTTCGACAACAACGTCGATCATTGGACGCCTGGGGAGTGGAACGCGAGCAACGCCCAGACCCAGGGTCCGTCCGGATCACTGCTGGTTTTGAATGACTCGCCCGTGATTCAGGACTCGGGTTTCAAGATGGTTGCGGCCGAGCAGTGCGTTCAGGTCACCGGCGATTTCCAGTATGAAGTCGCGGCTCGCGTGAAAATCCCCGCTGGGCAGGGCGGCGGCTTCGGCGGCCTCAATCTCTTGATCTACGCCAATGATGGCTGCAGCGGCACCTTCGTCACGGGGCTGACGCCGGCAATGACGCAGGTGACCGACACTTGGACGGTTGTCGAAGGCCACTTCAAGATGCCGACAGCCGCGCGCTCGATGACCGTCCGGCTCGCTGCGACGAGGCCATTCGCTCAGCCGAAGTTGCAAGTTCTCTTCGACGATGTGCTCGTGAAGCAGAAGTTACCCTGAGCAGGGTTTGCGATCTTCGTCGAGCAGAGTTAAGAAGGTTCGCGAGTGGCCCGCTTGCGACCCTTCCAACTGAGCTTCGGTATTGCAAGCTGCGCGGCGTTGCTCGGCTGCGGCGCTGGCGATCACACGGAGAGCCCCTCTGCGGCCGACGGGGTGGTTCAGTTTCAAGTCTCTCCGGATGTGAACGAGTGTCCGGCGTTCATCCAATCGCTGGTGATTCCGCAGGCGATTCGCCCGCGATTTTCCGCTGAAGCGGCAGTGGTCGTGACGGACCCGGACGGCCCCGACTCGGCGCTCGAATACACGTGGAGCGCCTCCTCCGGTTCCTTCACCGATCCCAAGCAACCGACGACGCGTTACGGTTGTGAGGCGCGCGGGCCACAATTGTTGAAACTCATCGCCGTCGATCGGCCGGGCTGCGAAGCTCGGCTCACACTGCGCGTCGACTGTCTCGACGAGTGAGTCGGCACTGCTCTGCGCGACCCGATGGCCGCGTCGCGTAGGCGCGCGCGTGCTCTGAAACCTGCCCGCCGCAAAGCGAGTCTTGAAATCGAAGTGCAGTCTCCGATTTTCGGAGACTGCGAGTCTGCGCTCGAGTTTGCTCCACGTCTCTAATTGCCAATTGGTATTCGATACATACCTCACAAATGGGTGGTCCGGATTGGGTTGGCCCGGAGCTTGAATAGGAGGCAGGTCAGCGCCCGACAAACTGCGGGCGCGGTAGCCATTTTTTGGAGGATATCGTTATGAAGTTGCTAGCCAAAGTAGGATCGCTCGCGTTGCTCGCGGCCGTTGCAGGCGGCGCAGTCGCTGGTTGCTCCGGCTCTGAGACCAAGTCCACCGGTGCCGCCAAAGAAGGCGCTGCCAATAGCGTCGGCCTCGCACTCCAGCCCGTCGCTGGCGTGACGATCAACACCGTCCACTACGTCGTCAGCAAAGCTGGCGTGACCACCCCGGTGATGGAAGGCGATCTGCCGACGAACGGCACTGCGGCCACCTTCAACTTCGGCCTGCCGATCCCGGTGGGCACGGACTACTCGCTCAGCTTGAGCGGCGTTTCCGTGGAGAGCTCGGCCATCACCTGCACGGGCGCGGTTGGCCCGTTCGCGGTGACGCCGAACCAGACCACCAAGCTGACCACGACCTTCGCGTGTACCGACGCGAACAAGGGTGCCGTGGACAACCACGTGACCGTGACCACGGACGCCTGCCCGCGCTTGTCGGTGGACTACCTGGTCGTGACGCCGAACTCGGCCAACGTCGGTTCGACCATCGGCACGTTCAGCAAGGCCACCGACCTCGATGGCAAGCCTGTCACCTACGCTTGGAAGATTGGCACTGCTTCTGTCGGCTCGTTCGCGGCCGCGACCGCTGCCAACACCACCTTCACCTGTGCGGGTCCGGGCGTGGATGTTCCACTCACCATCACCGCCAGCAACGGCCAGTGCGTCAAGTCTCTGGCGACCACGGTCTCTTGCAACAGCCTGACCTGTGGCAACGGCCAGCACGACGCGGGTGAGCAGTGCGACGCCAGCGCGGGCGATGCCAAGTGCAAGCCTGACTGTACGCTCGCCGTTTGCGGCAACGGCGTCGTCGAGACCCCGTTCGAAGCTTGCGACGCCCCGTCGGACCTCGGCAACTGCAAGGCCGATTGCACCGTTCGCGTCAAGTCGTGCGGCGACAACTTCCTCACCAGCGGCGAAGCTTGCGACGGCACCTTGTTCCCGGTGGGCACGCCGCCTGGCTCGACCTGCAACGCGACCTGCACCGCGATCAGCTCGCCCGGCATCTGCGGCGATGGCACGGTTGGCCCGGGTGAAGTTTGCGACCCGAAGCTCACGGTGAACGATTGTGGTCGTGACTGCGCGTCGATCACCTCGGCTGCTTGTCTCGCTTGCGACAACGCCTCGGAGTGCGTCGACTTCGTGGATTGCGGCCAACTCGCTGGTAACGGCGCGGCCGGTACCCCCGGTGCCGGTATCCCGAAGATCAACATGTGCAACGAAGCGCTCGATTGCGTGCGCGACAGCGGTTGTGCCGCTGGCGGTAACGGCATCATCAAGTGCTACTGCGGCACTGCCAACGTGGCTGATTGCCAGAGCGGTCTCGCCAACGGTGCTTGCAAGAACGAGATCGAGCGCGGCCTCGAGACCACGCTGTTCTCGCAAATCTCGCTGCGCCTGAAGAGCCCGCAATACGCGGCTGGTATCGCGATGGCTCGCGTCGAGTGCGAGCAGTCGAGCTGCAAGGCTGCCTGCGGCCTGAACTGAGCGACGGGTTGAGCTACTGAAACGCAAAAGGGCGTCGGTCTTCGGATCGACGCCCTTTTCGTTTTGTGAGCGCGCACTGGCAGCTCTCTCGCGACCTCGCGCCGCCGCGCACCTGTGCACGCGAGCTGCAGTTAGGCAGCCCCCATCCCAGAATGAAGAGGTGGGCGATCGCGTTCCCGCAACGCACCTCTCGGCGCGCTCGATTCCCGCCGCGCGGCGATTCCTGACGTCGTAGAGCAACTAGGCGACGCGCTTCTGCGTCAAGGACAGACCCAGCGCGCCCGCGCCGAGCAAGAGGCCTGCGAGCAAGATGAAACTCCACCCGCGGCTGGCCGGAGCCGCGACCGCGATGCCGGGCAGTCGAGTGAGGAAGCCATCTTGGGCTCCGATGTTGTTGGGGAACACCCCGTGGAACGTCGGGAAGTTCGTGGATTTGCTGTTGCCCACTACGTGCGTTACGCCGCTCAGCTGCACTGCGACGCTGACCGCGGAGTCTTCGTCGCTGCCACCGAGATAGCTCGAATAGTAGAACGGCTTGCCTGATGGATCGACCGCGGTCACGAAGCCATCGCCCGCGCCGTGGTAGGCGGACTGGCCCGGGATCGACCTCGCTTGTGGAAAATCGCTGGAGTTCGTCGAACCCACGACATACGCACTATCCGACGAATCCACGCCCACGCCGCTGGCGCTGTCTTCGCCGGTGCCACCGAGGTAAGTCGAGAACACGACCGCACTGCCCGCTGCGTTGAAGCGCGTCACATACGCATCACGCTGCCCGGCCGAAGCCAAGCTAGCCTGAGGGGCATTGACCACCGGGAAATTGCTCGAGGTCGTGCTGCCCGCCACCGTGATCAGACCCGTTGAGTGTATGGCGACGCCCGCGGCTTCGTCCGTGAAAAGGCCACCCAAATAAGTCGAAAACAGCAACGCGGAACCGGCCGTATTCAGTTTGCTCACGAATGCGTCGGAGGCTCCGCCACCGAAGCTGCCTTGAAGCGGCAACGCCACTGGATAGTTGTTCGACTGCGTCGTGCCGACGACCACGGCATTGCCGCTCGCGTCGAGAGCGACCCCCGAAGCGCTGTCGCTCGAGTTGCCTCCGAGATACGTCGAATACACGAGCGCGCTGCCCGCCGCGTTCAACTTGCTCGCGAATGCGTCGCTCGTTCCGCTCAGAGCCGCTTGCAGCGGCGTCAGCTTCGGAAAATTCGCCGAGAACGTAGTGCCGGCCACGACTGTGCCTGAAGTTCCGACTGCGATGCCCTGCGCGTAGTCGTCCTGACTGCCGCCCAAGTAGGTCGAATAGATCAATGCCGAACCCGATGCATCGAGCTTGGCCACGAAGGCGTCTTGCTTGCCGCCTGCCGCCGCTTGCATGGCTGCCTTCGTCGGGAAATCTGCGGAGAAGGTGACCCCCGTCAGGTAGGCATTGCCGGTCGCGTCGGCGGCGATCGCATAGCCGACATCGGCGCCCGTACCACCCAGGAAAGTGGCGTAAACGAAGGCGCCGCTCGCATCGAGCTTGCACACGAAAGCATCCGACCCGCCTCCTGCAAGGCTGGGCTGCACGGGGTTGACCGTGGGAAACAGCGTCGAGGTCGTGTAGCCCACGACGTAGCTGTTTCCCGCCTCGTCACTGGCGACTCCGTACGCTTGGTCGTAGCTGCTGCCGCCGAGGTAGGTAGAGTAGAGGATGGCAGGGTCGATGCGCAGTTCGCGGCTCCGGTCGTACTCTCCAACGACGAAACCGAGTTTGCCGTTGCGGAGCTCGTAGCGGCTCGCGATCACCGTCCGTGCGCCGGAGGCGCCGACTTGATAAGTGAGTGGCGCAGGCTTCCGCAGCTCGCCGCCGCTCGACAAACCGAGGATGGCGCTGCCATCCCCGTCGATCCGGATCGAATCCGAGCCATCGAACTCGAGTTCGATCGCGTGTGGATCGGCTCCGGGAGCAAGCACCAGATCGTACTCGAGTTCCCGGCCTACGCTGCCGTAGTAGACCACGCTCACCCCGGGCAGCACGTCCTCGTAGCGGACGCGGGCGAAGTTTTCGACGCCGGTCTTCCACTGGCGGTGGTCGCTGCCGACGAAATAGTTGCTCTTGCCCGAGAGTTCGCCTTCAGCAATCGGATCGACGCTGCGCCCACCGACGACCCGCATCGAGACGATCGCTCGATCTATCGATGCGGGACGCGCGCCCGGCTTAGTGTGGGGAGCGGACTCGCGGAGGAGGGCAAGCGTCGCTCCCTCTCGAGTGAGGTACAAACCGAAGCCTTTGCCGCGCGCCAAAAAGCGCACCTGGTCTTCGAGCTGACCGCGGTTGGACTCGAAGCGCAGCGAAGGAGCCGGCTGTCCGCCCGCCACAGGTTCGGCGCGAGCATGCTGCTCGAAGCGCAGCCCAGCTACCGAAGCGATCAGCAGTGTAGAGCCGACCGCTCGCAGCGCGCGGACTTTGGCGGGCTTCATACCGAGTCATTTACCAAGGCCGTGTTGCGAGTCGGGGCGTTCTGGGTGCCGTTTCGGTTCATAGCCATGATCAATAGCCACCACAGCAGCAGCGGCACGGCATAGGCCATACCAGGCGGTACCACCAGCGCCCGATATGAGATCTGAAGCAGCACGTGCGTTGGCCGGCTCAGCGAAAAGGCTCGGATCGGCCCCGTCCCACCCAAGAACGATAGCAACGGCAACGACACGAGCAACACCAGCAACGGCTCCAGAATGAGCAGCCCGATCGCGATCAACTGCAGGTGCTGCCGAGACGAGCGCAGACGGACGGCGATCGCCAGCGCTACGAAGGCTGCGGTCGGCAGATAGAGCAACGAGCGAACGTCGATCGGCACGAGCACGGTGGGGGTGGGCGCGGGCGCATCCACGTGCAAGGTGACGCGCCAAGGGTGGAGTTCGAGGTCTGCGTCGGAAGCCTCGAAGTGCAGTTTGACCCCCGATGCCAGCGCGCCCTTGCCGACGATTGCGTTGCCCAGGGCCGCGTGCGCTTTGGAATAGGACGGACCAGGGCCGTGAGCCAACGCGAAGCCTGCAAAAACGCACACGAACGCGAGCAAAAACCCAAGGAGCCGTTTGTGCATCACGGAATGGCGGCGGGTACGGCACGGCCCTGGGGCGGTCGCGTCAGGTAACGCGCCCAGCCCATGAAAGAGAGCGCGGTGAACGCGATCAGAACCAGCGGTAGGATCTCTTCATGAGCGGTGGCGAACCAAGTCGGCCGATGAACGCCCACGTAGTACAAGATGCAGATGCGGGCGATGTTCGCCAACACCAGCAGCAGTAAGCCGGCAAAGAGCGCGACAGTGCGGCGCCGCCAGGCCGCCGGGAACGCCAAGATCGCGCTGACGAACAGAATGTTCACCTCGATGGCGTCGCAGTTGCGCACGATCTGCAGCGAAAACCGGCCATCGATGCGATCACCGGTGATCACGATCCCGGATTCGAACAGGCTCAACGCCGAACCGGCGAAGCGGGCATACATGCGCAGATAGCCGGCGAGCCAATCCGAGCGCGCACCGAATAGCTCGAATGGAAAACCGTAGATCGAGAACAGCACCGCCGCGATGACCAAGTACACAATCGCGAAGCGGAGCCCCAGCTTCGGCAAGGCCCCCCGATTGCCCGCGGGCTCGGTCGCCGCCAGGCCAGTCATCGCGGGGCTAGACCTGTTCCGGCTGCTGATACTTCTTCAATTTTTCGTACAGCGTCGAAGGCGCGATGCCCAAAATTTGCGCGGCGCGGCTCTTGTTCCCGCGAGCTTGCGCGAGCGTCTGTTCGATGGCGACCCGCTCGATACTTTCCAGCTTCAGCCCCCCGAGCGGTAGGTGGGCAAGATCCGCCTTGGCTTCGGGTGCGCTGGGCATGCTCAAATGCCGCGCTTCCAAGATCGGGCCGTCGAGGAACGCCAGCGCGAAAGCCAAGTTGTTCTTCAATTCACGGACGTTGCCTGGCCAGCTGCGACTGACCAGTAAGGCGAGCGCGTCCGGAGAGAGCTGAATGCCCGGCCGGTCCAAATCCTCGAGCAGGCGCTCGACGAGCACGGGAATGTCCTCCAAGCGAGCGCGCAGCGGCGGAACCTGAACCACAGCCGTGGCCAAGCGAAAGTACAGGTCCTGACGGAAACGGCCGGCGGCGACCTCCGCGCGCAGATCGCGGTTGGTCGCCGCGATCACGCGAACGTCGACCGGCAAGTCTTTCGTACCACCCACGCGGCGCAGGGAAGAGTTGCTCAACACGCGCAGCAAGCGCGTTTGCAAGTCGAGCGGCAGCTCGCCGAGTTCGTCCAAGAACAGCGTGCCGCCATCGGCGCGCTCGAAAGCTCCGCGATGAGCAGAGACCGCGCCGGTAAACGCACCGCGCTCGTGACCGAGAAGCTCGCTCTCGGCCAGGTTCTGCGCTACCGCGCCACAGTCGAAGACCACGAAAGGGCCTTGCTGACGCGCGCTCCGCTCGTGAATCGTGCGTGCCAGTACGTCCTTACCAGTGCCTGTCTCACCCGTCAGGGTGATTGTCACCTCGGCGCGGGCCAGCGGATCGATCAGGTCGAAAACGTGGCGCATGGCGGGCGAGACACTGGCCACTTTGCGCGGAATCCGCAGCGAAGTGGGAGCAGGCGGCGGCGTACTGTCGGAAGCCGCCGGGGGCGGCGAGCTCGGCGAAGCTGGGTAGCTAGCCTCGAACCAATGCCCAGTATCGGGTGAAGCCACCACTCGAGCGTGGGCTCGCGGAACTTCGACCAGCGCTGTGTACGAGACGCAAGCGGCTTGATTGGTGGTCATCGATAGCTCGGCTTATATCAGCCCACATCGGAGGAGCTTGTTACGTTTGCATGGACTCCGGAAGGCAGCCGGCGGTCTGCCTGTTGAAAAGGTAAGCGTGGCGATTCGATGTCTGAAAACGTCTCCTCGTCGTCATCAAGGGCGCGATCGCTGCGCATCGTTTCGTCAAAAAAAGTAGCGCGGCAAGCTGCTCCCGACTTGCCTCGCGCGTCTTGCTTGACGTAGGAATGCCTCGCGTGCCGCACGAAATTCGCCACCATGATCGGCCGCCATCGAGCTTCGCATTCGTCGCCGCGAGCGTCGCGTGTTTGGCATTTTTCTGTGCCTGCTCGCTGGATAACCGTCATCTCGAAGCAGCGTCAGGCGGTGGCGGATCTAGCCAAGCCGGCGCGGGAGGCAACGGGTTGGGGCTCGCGGGTAGTGGCGCTGCAGCAGGCGAATCTGCGGGTCGGGGTGGCCAAGGGGGTGCTGTCGAGCCATCGATCCCGGTGCAGGATGGCTGCGCCGATCTGGATATCGACAACGTCGCTGATTGTAGCGAGACCATCGTCGAAAACGCGGACTTCAAGGCCGATGTCTCCAACTGGCTGGCAGGCATGGATGTGACCGTCGATTGGGATGCGGGCAACGCCGCTGGTGACCTACCGTCCGGCTCGGCTCTCGTCGCGTCCACGGGGGTGATCGATGCAAGTGGCAGCGGCGTCGCATTGCGCGCCGCTCAGCAATGCGTACCGATCGACGGCAGCAGACTCGTCATCGTGTACGCCAACGCCTTCGTCGATTCCGAGCAAGATCCGCAAGGACGCGCCGAGGTAGACGTAGTCTTTTTCGACAGCCAGGATTGCAGCGGGCCGCTCACCACTACCTTCTCGACACCTCAACCGCTCGATTCACGCGTCGATGCTTGGTTCACACTCAAGGCCGGCTCCGTCTCCGGCGCGACGACCAAGTCGGCGCAGATCAAGCTCGGCGTCCTGAAACCATTCCGCGCGCCCTCGTTTCGGGCGCGGTTCGACAACGTGCTGGTCACGACCGCGAGCGTTCAACCATAGCGAGTGGCTGTTCGTCGCAAGTTCGTCACAGAGCGTTGTATGGCTTCCGGCAGGGGCGATCGTTTCCTGCGTTTTTCACGCTAAATTCTGCCTGTGTAGTACAAGCCACGACAGCGCGCCTGGCGGAAATCGTTACTCCGCGTTCACGAGAACGCCACGAGCGGTCACTACTTTCCGCCCCGTCGTCGTTCACCCACGAACGACTTCGGAGTTAAAAAAATGCGAGAACTACTTAGGCTAACAGTGGTTTCGTGCGCCGCGTTTGCCGCGCTCGGACTGATGGACGAACGGAAGGCAATGGCGCAAACGACGCCAACTTGCGCGAGCCTCCCGGACCCCATCTACATCGCCGGGTCCAGCGCGATTCGCCCTCTCTTGACGACGGTTGGAGCAAAGCTTGCTGCCGCCGCCACGCCCTCGACGATCGTGTACGTATCGACGGGCTCTTGCGACGGCGTAAACACCGTCGTCACCGACCTCAAGGTCACCGCGGGCGCCAAGTACGCGCTCGCCAACGAGACCTTGGCCGATTGCACCCTGCCCACCGCGGGCCAGGCCATCGACGTGGGCATGTCGGACGTGTTCCCCACTAGCTGTCCGGACATCACGACTGCGCTGCTCGCCGGAATTGGCGACTTCGCCGGCCCGGTTCAAGCGATGAACTTCGTGGTGCCCAAAGCCGCGACCCAAACCACGATCAGCGCAGAAGCGGCTTACTTGACCTTTGGTCTCGGCGCCGCGGGCAAGACGGATTGGGACAATCCCGATCTGTTCGCGATTCGCAACTTCCAGTCTGGAACCGAAACCATGCTTGCTCAGGCAATCGAGGTTCCGACCAACAAGTGGAAGGGTGTGGACAAGGGCGGCAGCGGTGCGGTCGTCACTGCCATCGCCAACGCAGCGAACCCCGACAAGACCATTGGCATCCTCGCTTCGACCGAGGCGGACGTTCCGGCCAACCGTCTCACGATCAAGCGCCTCGCGTTCCAGCCTTATGGCGAGGTGTGCGCGTTGTACCCCGATTCGTCGTTTGCGAGCCTCGATAAGTTCAACGTTCGTAATGGCTTGTACCAGGTATGGGGCCCCGTCCACATGTTGGCGAAGGTCAACGGGTCGAACGTCGCGACCAATCCCAAGGCCAAGCAGATCCTCGACATCCTGCTCGGGAACGTGACCGTGGCCGGTGTCGATCCGGTACAAGCGGAGATCGACAACAACACCGTTCCGCAATGCGCGATGAATGTCGAGCGCACTTCGGAGCTCGGCAAACCCAAAGCGTACAGCCCGGTCGGCGCTTGTGATTGCTACTTCGAGTCCAAGACCGGTGGTGCGAGCAGCTCCTGCAAGACCTGCGACACGGCTGCTGACTGTATGGCTGCGGCTCCGGCCTGCAACCGTGGCTATTGCGAGGTGAAGTGATGTCCAAGTTCAAGAATAATTCTCTCGCGATAGCGTTGCTCGGCGCGTTGGTCTGCAGCGCGGTCGTGGTTCAGGGTTGCAGCAGCGACGAGCAGAACACGCCCGCCGCGGGCGGCTCCGGTGGCTCGGGCCACGCGGGTACGGGGGGCAAGCCCGCCACTGCCGGAAGCGCTGGCAAGCCGGTGAGCGAAGGCGGCGCGGCCGGTGAAGAACAGCCAGGCGACGGCGGCACGGGCAACGACGCTGGCGGTATGGGCGGAGAAGGCGGCGAGCCTTCCGTGTCGTGCGACTTGTCTTTCGACAACGGCTCACTCAGCGCGATTACGGACAACGGCGGCAAGCTGCCGTCATTGCCCTGATCTCTGATCGAAAGCTCGAACCCAAATGCCGGAGCGCTCGCCGTGCGCAGCGCTCCGGCTCTTTCTTGTGCAACTGGTAGCTCGGAGCTCACGTGAATAGGCATCTCTCGGCGATTGCCATTGCTGCGACGGCGGCATGGTCTACTCAATCCGCGTTTGCGCAGACCGCGCCGGCGCCCGCGCCCGTCCAGGCGCCCCCGGCACCCGTCCAGGCGCCCGCAGCGCCCGCCCCGGCCGCAGCGCCCGCCCCCGACGTGCCGCCCGCCCCCGCGCCCGCACCGGTTGCTGCGGAGCTCGAAAAGCAAGTGAGCGAGCAACGCGCAGACATCGACGAGCAGGACGCTCGAATTCAGGAACTGGAGCAACAGCTCAAAGCGCTCAAGCAGGCGGCGGCGCCTCCTGCGCCCAAAGCGGAGCCGGCCAAGCCCGCGCCACCGCCGATCCCCCCGCTCGACGAGTCTTTGCAAGTCAGGGGCTACGTTCAAGCCCAGTACGAATCTCACCAGGATTCCGAAGATCAGCTATTACCGGGCGGCGCGCCGCTCAATCAAAATCGCTTCGTGCTGCGCAGAGCGCGCGTTCGCCTCGATCGCCTCTGGAAGTACGGCGGCGTGATGATCGAGCTCGACGCGAACAGCGTGCGCGGCGCCGCGATCGGCATTCAGCACGCCGAGGCGACGCTCGCTTATCGCAACCCAGATCACACACCAATGGTCTCCGCCACCGTCGGCTTGTTCGACAACCCGTTCGGGCGAGAGGTACTCGAGTCACCGCGAGAGCGCGTATTCATGGAGCGTTCGTTCGCTTCACGCGCCTTCTTCCCCGCGGAGCCAGATCTCGGCCTCCGTGCCGCGGGGCAGATCGACTGGTTCCGTTACTCGGTGGCGGTCGTGAACGGTCAGCCTCTGGGCGACCGCACCGGCTTCATTTTGCAGGATCCCAACGCGCACAAGGACGTGCTCGGTCGCGTCGGCGTTGCCCTCAACGTGAAACAGACGCTCAAGGTGAGCGGCGGTGTGTCCGTGCTGAATGGCCAGGGTTTTCACGCTGGCAGCGACGCGACGAAGAATACGATTGTCTGGCGCGATATCGACGAAAACGGCCAGTTTTCTCTGGGAGAGTTCCAGGGCGTGCCGGGCGTCGCGTCGGTCGCGTCGCGGAACTTCGACCGTTGGCTGGTCGGCGCCGATCTCGCCTTCGAGCTCGAATCGAAATTCGGGAAGTCGCTGATCGCGGGTGAGCTGAGCTTGGGATCCAACATGGATCGCAACCTGTTCATCGCCGACCCCGTGACCACCTCCCTCGATCAACGGGAGTTGGGCTACTACATCTCGGTCGTGCAGGAGTTCCGCGGTGGCCCAATCGCGGGTCTGCGCTTCGACAGCTACAATCCGAACTCGGACTTCTTGGACTCGCAAGCGGGCAAGTTGGTACCGACGAGTCAGACCGTGCGCACGTTTTCACCCGTCGTCGGCTTTCAAGTCCCCCACCGCGCACGGCTGGTCTTTCAGTATGACTTCGTGCACGACGCGCTGGCCCGCGACTCCGCGGGCGTCCCGGTGGACAAGAAGAACAACGTCTGGACCCTTCGTCTGCAGGGGGAGCTGTGAAGCGCGCCGCATCTCTAGTGGCAGCCTGCCTGCTGGCTCACGGCGCGGTTGGCTGCGGTGACTCCGAGGCCGCTAGCTCGGGCGCCAACGAACCGCTCACGGTCAGCAACGGACAATTCTTCGAGGGCAATTATCCCTCCGATCAGGGCGGGCCGGCCGTGACCTCGACGTCGGGCTATCGCAGCACCGTGATCCCTGCGGGCACCGTTGCCAAGAGCATCGGCGGCAATGCTGCGAATGGCGCGCTCTCGGTTGCGGTTGCCTTGGAAAGCCTGGGTTCGGGCTACTGGGTTGCCCCGGTCGGGTCTCCCGATCAGGAGACCAAGGGTGAGCTCACCTGGAAAGTGATCTGCAACTTCGCTCACGACCTACCAGAAGGCCCCCACCGCTTGGTATTCGCAGCGGCGAATCGCGACGGGCAGTTCGGCGCTCCTCGCTTCTTGGATGTGACCTCGCTGCCGTTCCTGCCCCAAGGTCACGTGGTCGCCTCGCTCTCCTGGGGCAACGATGCAGACGTCGATTTGCATTTGATCAGCCCGAGCGGCAAAGAACTCGATCCGAAGCACCTCACCACCACCGCGATCGACGACTCTACGATGATGCCCGCGCCCGGTGGCGGGACGCTCGATCGCGATTCACTTGCGAACTGCTCGCCGGACGGTCGCCGCGCAGAGAACGTGGTCTGGGCGAGCGACGCCGCGGAGCCCCCCGAGGCCGGCACCTACACGGTGAAGGTTCATCTGTTCAATTCCTGCGGTCGCCCCGCGACGAGCTTTGCCTTCGACTTGTACGTCGACGGCAAAGTCACCCAGCACCAAGCAGGGATCCTGCTCGACCAGGACGCAGACAACGGATCCGGTCCCGGCCTCTACGTCACGCAATTTACGCTTTAAGCAAACGGAGTCTCACATGATCGAAAGCGCACTACAAAAATTTGCTCTGATGGGCGCCTCGTGGGTGCTCTACCTGCTCTTGGCCATGTCGATCTTCTCGATCGGCATCATCTGCGAACGCGCCATGTACTTCCGTTCGCACTCTGGTGACGTCGAGTCCCTCGGCAACGAACTGCTTCGCTTCTTGAAAATCGGCGACCGCGGAGCGGCCGAGGCCTTGCTTCAGCGCAGCAAGTCGATCGAAGCGGCCATTCTCCTGCCGGCTCTGGCCTGGCTCGACGGCGGCGCCGACTCGGTTTCCGAAGCTCTCGAAAGCTCCACGGTGAAGAAGCGCGGCGAGCTCGAGCGCGGTCTGACGTCGCTCGGTACCCTGGGCAACAACGCGCCCTTCGTCGGCTTGTTCGGCACCGTCATCGGCGTGATTCAGGCCTTCCACATGCTCGGTGCGAGCGGTGGTGGCGGCAATCAAGCGGCCATGGGCAACGTCATCGTCGCCATCTCGGACGCCCTGATCGCGACTGGCGTCGGCCTAATCGTCGCTCTGCCCGCCGTCGTTGGCTACAACTTGGCGCAGAAGAAGGTCAGCTCGATCGAGAACAACGTGTCGGTGATCAGCAAGCAGATCTTGGCTCTGTTGAAGGCCGATCCCAAGTTGATCGCGCAGTTCGCCGAGGAGTCCGAGCCCGCGGCCGAAGAAGAAGCCGCCGGCGATTTGCAACCCGAGCCGAGCTGAAGGAGCCGAGCCATGGCTGGAACCACTAAATCAGGCGGTGGTCGGCGCGCGCCGATCGCTGAAATCAACGTCACACCGATGGTGGACGTGATGCTCGTCTTGCTCGTAATCATGATCGTATCTGCGCAATACATCGTTTCGCAGAGCATCAAGGTAGAGCTGCCCAAGGCGGCGAGCGCGAGTGAGTCGGTCGCTTCCGTCGCGGCAGTCACGTTGTCGAAGGACGGTAAGACCTACTACAACCAAGAAGCGCTGAACGAGGGTGAGCTCGTCAACCACTTCAAGGCGGCAATTGCCGGCAACAAAGATCTGAACCTGATCGTGAGCGCGGACAAGGAAGTCCAGCACGGTCGCGTCGTGCACGTGATCGATTTGGCGAAGCTCGAAGGCATTACCAAGTTCGCAATCAACGTCGAGCTTCAGAACTGAATCATGGCCCGGGTCAAACTCGCATACATTGGGGCGGCAGCAGCGACGATCACCGTTCATATGGTGGCGTTCGGTGGCCTCAGTGCGATGAAAAAGCCCGAGCCCGAGAAGCACTCGGTGGCAGTGATGGTCTCGGCGCCGAAACCGAAGCCGAAGGCCAAACCGCCCGAGCCGCCCAAGCCGATCGAGGCTCCAAAAGAATTGCTGCAGCGGCCGACGGTGCAGCGCGCAGCTCCGCCGCCGCCCGCGGCGGCCCCGCCGCCACCCGATCCGGTCGCTGCCTCGCACCCCGCGCTGGCCGCCATGCCGGACTTCGGGATCAACCTCTCTGGTGGCTTGGGCGGACCGGGCGGCGGAATCGCGGTCCCTATGGGCGGCGGCCCCACGCCGGCGAGTACGCAGCCCAAAGCCAAAGAGAAGGTGCTTGGGGTGGCTGCTGAACGCCCCGCAGTGGCAGGTGATGACTGCGCAGAAGATTTGGTCAAGGCCAAGCCGCAAGGCTTCGTCAAACCGACTTATACGGATGACGCGCGTGCTGCGGGCATCGAAGGCCGCGTGCGCGTCGAAGTATCTTTGGATGAAACCGGCAAGGTGCTCAGCGCGCGAGTCGTCTCTGGCCTCGGCCACGGCCTCGACGAATCTGCGATCGACGCGGCCAAGCGCATGGCATTCAACTCGGCAACCCGCTGCGGCAAATCGGTGAAGTCCACGTTCGTGGTTTCGATGCGCTTCGTGCTTGGAGAGTAAGGTGGTCAAGAAGTTACTGGGCGCAACGTTGCTTTTGGCGTCGTTGTGCGCGCCGCGGGCGGTCTTTGCTCAGGCCAATTCGAGCGGCGAAACCCCTGGGCATCAGCCGAAGTTGACCAAGCTACCGAAGCTCGTCCACTTCGAGGAAGCGCCCTATCCAGACTCCGAGAAGGAGGCCGGCCGCACCGCATCGGTGGTGCTGCAAATTGCGATCGACGACAAGGGTAAGGTCGTCGATGCCGCAGTCGTGGAGAAGGCGGGCCCCGCTTTCGACGCGGCCGCTCTGGAGGCGGTGCGAAAGTTCTTGTTCGATCCGGCTGAAATCGACAACAAGCCCGCGCCCGTCAAAATCACCTACCGCTACGAGTTCGTGCTCAAGATCGAGCCGCCGACTCCCGTCATCAACTTCGACGGTGACATCAAAAATCGCTTCACGAAGCAGATGATCCCGGGCGTCACCGTCGCCGTCGATGGCAGCGGCGAAGTGGTGACCGACGAGAATGGCCACTTCGAATTCAAAGAAGTGCCGCTCGGCAAGCACATCATCACCATCAGCGGCCCGAACCTGACCACCGTCACCACCGAAGAGGAGCTCGAGAAGGGCAAGAAGCTCTCGGTGAAGTACGCGCTCGAGCCCAAAGAGGAAGTGCCCGAAGGCGAAGAGTCGGATCTCGAGATCGTGGTCGTCGCGCCCAAGATTCTCAAGGAGGTCGTCTCGACCGAGATCAAAGCCGAAGAAGGCCGACGCGTTCCCGGTACTCAGGGCGATACGCTGAAGGTCGTGCAGAATTTGCCGGGTGTCGCCCGCGCTTCTTTTGGCTCTGGCCAGCTCGTGGTTTGGGGCGCTGCGCCGCAAGATACGCGCGTCTACATCGACGGCATTCACGTGCCGCTGCTCTATCACGGTGGCGGTTTGCGCTCGGTCTTCGCGGGCGACTTGGTCCGCTCGATCAACCTCGCACCCGGTGGCTACGGCTCCGAATACGGTCGCGGTCTCGGTGGTTTGGTCACCGTCGACTCGCGTGCCCTCCGCCCCACCGGCGTTCACGGCTTCGTCGCGGCGGACGTGATTGATACGTCGGCCATGGTCGAAGCGCCGATTAACTCCTCGACGCGCGTGGCCATTGCCGGCAGAAAGAGCTACCTCGACCGCGCAATCAATGCCGTGACGAACCGAGATGTTCAGTCATACATCCCGATCCCGGACTATTTCGACGCGCAGCTCAAGATCACCCACGATCTCGGCGCCAACGAATCGATCGATCTGCTCGGTTTGGTCTCGCGCGACGAGCTGACCAGGACACTGCAAAGCTCGGACCCGGCGCAAGTCAAGAAGGACTACTCGCTCACCGATTTCAATCGCGTAGGCCTCACCTACAAGCGGCAATTCAACGACGGCTCGAGCGTCATGCTCTCGCCTTGGTTTGGCCGCGACCACCTCATCTCTCGCGCGTCGTTCGGCGGTTCGCCGACTGAACTCGACACGAAGAATACCGCGTTCGGGTTCCGCGCTGCCTACCGCGGCCGGACGAACGCGCACATGGTGACGACCGTCGGCTTGGACGTGGAAGGCAACTTCTCCGCGCTATCGCGGCGGGGTTCCGTCACCTTGCCGGCGCGCGAGGGTGATCTCTCCGTATTCGGGCAGCCTCCCGGCGATCAGGTCAACGCAGACGATTGGAGCGCCAGCGCGCTCACGGTGGCGCCCTATATCCAGACCGATATTTCGCTGCTCGAAGACAAGCTGCACATCGTGCCCGGTCTGCGCATCGAGCCTTTCATCACCAGCGCCAGCCGCCAAACACCAGTCGCGGGTGACACTCCATCGATCGGTATTACGCAGCAATCGACCGAAGTCGAACCGCGCCTTTCGACTACTTATCAGATCATCCCACGCCTCGGTTTGAAAGCTGCCCTCGGTTTCTATCACCAGTCTCCGCAGCAGTCGGACCTGTCGGCCGTGTTCGGCAATCCGAAGCTCGGCATCGAGCGAGCGTTTCATTTGCTCGCCGGTAGCAACTTCAAGCTGACCGATCAAATCTCGTTCGAAGAAGTGTTCTTCTATTCGAAGTCGAATGATTTGGTCACCCGCAGTGCCTCTGACACGCCAGCCTTGGCGCAGGCGCTGGTGCAACAGGGCGAGGGGCGGTCATATGGCGTACAGGTCCTGCTCCGTCACGAGCTGACCAGTCGTTTCTTCGGCTGGATCAGCTACACGTTGATGCGCAGCGAACGCCGCGATAAGTGCGCGACGATCGAGAACATTCCGGGTGCGACCGCCGCTGACGCGCCGCAGAACCTGTGCCACGAAGGTGCTTGGCGCCTGTTCGATTACGACCAGACGCACGTCGCGACGGTGGTGGCTTCGTACGACCTCGGCGCCGGCTTCGAGGTCGGCGGTCGGTTCCGCTATGCTACTGGCTTCCCGCGCACGCCAGTGGTCGGCTCTTTCGTCAGCGCACGCCGCGATCTGTACGAACCGCTGTTCGGCGAACAAAACTCGATTCGAATTCCGGCCTTCGTGCAGCTCGATGCCCGAGTTTCGAAGCGGTTCAAGATGTCTTGGGGCAAAGCCGAAATATACGTCGACGTGCAAAACGTCACGAATCACTCCAATCCCGAGGAGATCGTGTACGACTACCGCTACAAGAACAAAAACTACATCACCGGTCTACCGATCTTGCCGGTCGCTGGCGCGCGGTTGGAATGGTGATGCGCATGAAAATCGCGCTCAAGCTCGGGTGCCTGCTGCCGCTGCTCGTGGCCTGTAACCCCGGCTTCCCCGATCGGTCCTCCAAGGTCGACGCTCCTCGCGTCCTCGGCGTGCAGGCCGTACCCGCCGAGGCTCCGCCCGGTGCCACGGTCTCCTATCGAATTTTGGTTGCGGATTCGAACGGCACCGTGGACGACCCGGAGGTTGCCTGGTCATACTGCAATAAGTCGAAGCCGCTCAACGAGCTGAACGATGTCGCATCGGAGTGCTTCGGTGAAGGCGACTTCATCGAGCCGATCGGCTCGGGCAGCAGCGTCAAAGGTAAGCTCCCCAAGAGCGGCTGCGCCCAATTCGGGCCGGACATTCCGAAGACTCTGCCGGGTCAGCCCCCCGGGCGCCCCACCGATCCCGACTCGAGCGGCGGGTTCTATCAACCGGTGATTTTGGCGGTGGGCGGCGGTGCGGAAAGCGTCAGTGCGTTGGCCGAGACACGTATCACCTGCGGTCTGGCCAACGGCGCCGGTGACATCGATGCTTATCGCCAAGCAACCAAGACCAACGAAAATCCGAAGATCTCGGCGGTCACGGCGCTCAATCTCGGCAATGCCGTGCTGAGCGACGGCGCGGTCGATGGCCCACTCAGCGTGCCGATTGGAGCGAGCGTCATTTTGAGCGCCACGTGGCCGACCTGTCCCACAGAACCGGTCTGCGGCGATGGCCTGTGCACTTCCGGTGAAACCGTGACCGCTTGTGCAGAGGATTGTCTGCAGGCGCCGGTGGGTTGCACGGGCGCCGAGAGTTACGGCTACGTCGATCCGACGACTGGCGAACTCGCGGCACGTCACGAGTCGATGCGCGTGGCTTGGTTTGCAACCGCGGGCGAGTTCGAGGACGACCACACTGGACGAGCCGAGGCAGACTTCGCGACTCCCTCCAGCGACAATGTCTGGCAGGCACCGAGCAAGGCGGGGCTCGTGTTCATGTGGGTCGTGCTTCGCGATGCACGTGGCGGTAGCGACTGGCAGAGCTTCCAGCTGCAGGTAGAATAAACGCCTCGAGCCGTTCGCGAAATCGACACATCCGACTGGTACACGGGAGCCCACGATGTCCCACTCGAGTGACGATGAACTCACGAGTCATGGCGAAATGGTGTTCGACGACGAATTCCTCGATGATTCAGCGCCGACCCGTGTCTCAATCGATCCTCGTCGTGAGTTGATGAACATGCTGGGGCGCGAGTCGCGCGCCGAGCAAGTGCGAGTCGGAGATCTGCTAGTCGGGAAGTATCGCGTGGAGCGCGTCCACCGTCGAGGTGCACTCGGCTTGACTCTCGAAGCGCTTCACACGCAGCTCGGACAGCGGGTCGCGGTTCGGCTGCTCTCCGCGGACCCGAAAGCTTACCCTGAGGCGGCCGCTCGCTTTTTGCGCGGAGCGCGCCTCGCTGTGCAATTTCAGAACGAGCATACGGCGCGCATCATCGATGTCGGCTGTTTGGAGTCGGGAGCGCCTTACATCGTCGCCGAGCTGTTGTCCGGTTCGGATCTGCAGCGCGTGCTACGGGTGCGTGATTCGTTGCCTGTGCCGGAAGCGGTCGACTTCCTGCTTCAAGCCTGTGAAGGGCTCGCCGAGGCCCATGCCCACAACATCGTCCACCGCAACCTGAAGCCGACGAATCTGTTTCTGACTCGCCGTGAGGGCGTACGCCGCGTGGCAGTGCTCGACTTCGGGGTATCCGAAGACCCCTTGAGCGACATCGCGATCAATCTCGGCAGTACTCAGGGCGCCGCGAAGTCGCTTTCGTACCTCGCCCCCGAGCAGATCCGCGAGCCCGCCACGGTCGACGCGCGCGCCGACATCTGGGCCTTGGGCGCCATTTTGCACGAAATGTTGACCGGCTGCCGGCTTCACGAGGCGCACGCTACTCCTGCGCTATTGGCAATGATCGCCGCCGATCCGCCGGTGCCGCTGAGTCATCTGCGTCCGGACGTTGCTCCGGAGTTGGAGGCCGTGGTGCTTCGCGCGGTCGCCAAGGATCGCGAGGTGCGTTATTCCAACCTCGCCGAGTTCGCGGAGGCGCTCAGGCCGTTCTCTTCGGAAGAGGGACAAGAGTCCATTTCGCGCATCGCCAAGGTACTCGGGCGGCGCACCTCCCGCTCATTGCCTCCGCCGCTGCCAGGCGCGGTACGCCCGAACGCGATCGTCCATGTGGCGCAACCAGCGAAGGCGCCGACCGCCATCGAGGCGCCGAGCAATGCGCGGCGCTGGACGGAGTTGGCGCTCACAGGGGCGGGGCTGGCGGCAGCGGGCGCGCTAGGCGTATTTTTCGCCGTGCACACGATGGAGGGCGCCTTGATTGCGGCTATGACACCGCGCGCGGTGGTTGCGGACCTATCGCCGGCACTGCCGGCACTGCCGGCTCCTGCGCCTCCTGCGCCTCCCGTGGCCGCGCCGTTGGCAGTCGTGCCGCCAGCGTCGGCGGGGGTTGTTCCGCAAGCGCCTGCGATCCCTCAAATGGCCCCCGCGCCGCCCGTACCCGTCACGCCGCCGGCACCATCCCCGCCGCAGATCGCGGTTGCGGCAGCGGCCCCGGTTGTTGCACCCGCTGCAGCTCCGCGTCCTGTTGCGGCCCACCCTGTCGCTCCGCCGCTGGCCCCCCGCCGGGTCGCGGCCAGCACTGCGCCTGTGGAACGCGCGGTGGTCGCGGACGCGAAGCCGGTGCCCAACACGCCGGCTAGAACGACCGGCCTGTTCGACGACGCGAACTGACTCGACCCGCGCAGGCAGCAGAACCGAGCTGCTACTAAGTCGTCACTTCACGGTCACATCGTTCGATTAATCGCAGTCGACCGATGGCACGAATTCTAGTGATCGAGGACGAGTCCGACATCAGGCAGGTACTCGACTACAACTTGAAAAGCGCCGGACACGAAGTGGTCGAAGCTGCCCGAGGGGTGGACGGTCTGCGCTTGGTGCGTGAGCGGGAGCCCGACCTCGTGTTGCTCGATTTAATGCTGCCGGACATGCCCGGAACCGAGGTCTGCCGGGCAATCAAGGACAATCCGGCGACGCGCACGTTGCCGGTTGTAATGCTTACCGCGCGCGGTGAAGAGATCGACCGCGTCGTAGGCTTCGAAATTGGAGCCGACGATTACATCACCAAGCCCTTCAGTGTGCGCGAACTCGTGCTGCGCATTCGCGCCGTGTTGCGTCGCCGCGAGCTGCCTGCAAGCGACGGTCCCAACATCGAATTCGGCAACCTACGCATCGACCGAGCCGCACACCGGGTCTGGGTGGAGGGCGAAGAAGTCGAGCTGACCGCGCTGGAGTTCAAATTGCTCGTCACGCTCTACGAACGTCGCAATCGGGTGCAATCCCGAGGTGCGCTGCTGGACGAAGTGTGGGGCATAGATACGAAGATCTCCACGCGCACGGTAGACGCGCACGTCAAACGGTTGCGCGAAAAAATGGGCGCTGCCCGCGACTATATCGAGACCGTTCGCGGCGTTGGCTATCGCTTTGCGGAAATTCCAATGTTGGAAGCGCTCGACGTCGGCTAGCTTCACGCGGCCGTCTTTGCCTTTCGCCGGGCACGCGCGCGTGCCACCGTCGTGGCCATCCGTTCGTCCCCGTAGACTTGGCGTGCGTATAGCTGATTGTGCTCGCGGCAACGTAGACGCAAATTCTTAGCCGTCGGCTCGCCGCCCAGTCCGCGGGGATCGATGTGATCGAATTCGATGAACTCGCGTGACCCACAGCGCCGCCCGTCTTTAGCAACGAAGGTGCACTGCCCGCGATCACGCGCATAAACCTCTCGCGCCACCTCCGCCGATGGGCGCCGCCCGATGGTCTCTCGCTCCACCTCCGCCGGCGGAGGTGGCACGCTGGTCTCTTCAACGGCATCTGCCTTCGGAGGTGTCGATTCGCCAGCGCTGTCGGACAGTGGCGCCGCCGCGGCGCGCACTCGTTTCTTCTTCCCGACGGAAAAGCGCTGTTTTTCCAGCTCGATGCGCAAAGTACGCATCGCCAATTTGAACAGCTCGGACAACTCTCCTTCAGGCAATCGATGACGGGCCAATGCCCGCACTCGTTCGAGTTCTTCCAACGCTTCCGCGTCGATCGTGAAGTGTAGCCCGTATCGATCAGACGATAGCGGATCCAAACGCACCTTCTCGCGCACGTCGGCACGGGGAAAACGCGCGGCCAATATTTCATCCACCTTTCGCCGGCTCTGGTTCGTGCAAAGTCCGATCAGCTCCGGAGCATTGTTCCAATCCAAATGCGGACTCATCGAGCACACGGCTGATAGGTGCAATTCGCCCTTGGCAACCCGCGAAAGCACATCCGGAAATTTGCGACATACGCGGGCCGCGGTGATGCGCCGCCCCGCGGTCGATTCGCACATTCCGAGCGCGGTCGTGCAGTAAGCGTGCAGCGATGGAAAGCCGAGGTCCAGGTACAAACGGCGCTGATCCAGTTCTGCAAGATGCGCCAACAGCTCCGCCAGTAGCTCGTTGTCGCGCCGCACCAAGCTGAGCAGTGCCGCCAACAACTCGTCATCTCCCAATGCCCGAACTTGCCCCTCTTCCCGCATGGTTTTGGCCTACCACGCGCTGCGTCCCCCGCAACGACACCGCGGACATACAATGTCAGGGCTTAGGCCATGGGTCACCTCCGCCGGCGGAGGTAACGGGAAGGGCGCCACGAAGTCGTTGCTCGGAGTCGTCGGCTTGTTGCGAGAGCTTTGCTGGTTTGCCACTCAGCCTCTGCAGACTCCATCAGCGGAGGCAGAGCAAAATGGACGTAACACGCATGGCCATCCCGGATTGGGGACTGCTCGTCGTCTTGTTACTCACCGGCTTCTCGTTGTTCATGACGGCCGCAACGCACCTGGCGGTGCAGCGCGTGAATTCGCGCGCCACCAAGCGCCGGCCCGGTCCGACGCCACCCATCTCGGTGCTGAAGCCGCTGTGTGGCGTGGATGAAGGGTTGTACGAGAACCTCGCGTCACTCGCGCGCCAGGATTATCCCGACTTCGAGTTGGTGCTCGGCGCCGAGGACCCGGATGATCCCGCATTGAACGTGGCGCGCGCGCTGCGGCGCGATTTCCCCGAGCTGAAGATCCGGATCGTGGCGGGAATGCCGTCCGTGGGCATGAACCCCAAAGTAAGCAATTTGAGCGCGTTGAGCGAGCGCGCAGCGCATGACCTGCTGCTGATCTCTGATTCCAATGTGCGCGCCGATCCCGCCTACCTGCGGGCATTGGCGGCGGAACTCGCGGATCCGCGCGTTGGCTTGGTCTCGAGCGTGCTCTCGGGCACGGGGGGTAAGAGTCTGGGAGCACGGCTCGAGAACCTGCACTTGGCGACGTACGTGGCGCGCGCCGTGTGCGGCGCGGACGTACTGGTCGCGCACCCATGCGTGATCGGTAAGTCGATGTTGTTCAGGCGTTCGCACCTAGAGCAGGTCGGCGGCTTCGCGCTGGTGCGTGACGTGCTCGCGGAAGACTACGTACTCGGTCAGGCATTCGAAGCCGCCGGGCTGCGCGTTGCGCTCTCTGCGCATATCCTGCGCACCATCAACGTGAAGCGCAGTGTGGGGCAATTCGCAGCGCGCCATCTGCGCTGGGCGCAGATGCGCCGGCGCTTGGCCGCGCGTTTGTATTGGGGGGAACCGCTGCTCTACCCGGGCCCATTGCTGTTGCTGGTCTTGGCGTTGCTGGCCTCGGGCGCGCAGGTGCAGTTCGTGAGCAATGCTTGGTTGGCCCGCCTCAGCCTGGTCGCGTTAGTTGCCAAGTATCTTTCCGACGCGGTGCTGGTTCGGCTGATCAACGGCGCCTTCCCGCGGGTCTCGGAGCTACCGCTGATCCTACTCAAGGACATTGGCATGTGGGGGGTGTGGCTGGCCGGCGCGGTCCGCCGCCGGGTCACTTGGCGCGGGCATGCCATGCTCATTGGCGAGGGGTCGCGGCTCTATCCGGACCACCGTCAGGCGAATCGCGAACCCGCCGTGGCCCGGGCCTAGGGGGGTCACTGCCCGGTCGGCCAGTTTGGGGCTACAATGGCCTCTGCCTGGTCGTTTATCCAGGAGTGCTACTCGGTCGCCATGCAATCGTCACAATTTCCCGGTACCCGGTTTCTCGGATGACACGCATTTTGATCGTCGAGGACGAACCCGATCTTCAGCAGGTGCTGGAGTACAACCTGCGCCAGGCTGGCCACGAAGTGTTCGTGACGAAGCTGGGCAAGGAAGGCCTGCGCATCGCGCGCGAGCAAAAGCCCGAAGTGGTGCTGCTCGACCTGATGCTCCCGGATATCGCCGGGACCGAGGTCTGCAAGCAACTCAAAGAGACGGCGGCCACCAAGGGCATCAACGTGATCATGCTCACGGCCCGCGGCGAGGAAATCGACCGCGTGGTCGGCTTCGAGCTGGGCGCTGACGATTATGTGACCAAGCCGTTCAGCGTGCGCGAGCTCCTGCTGCGCATCCAGGCCATCGTGCGCCGGGGCAAGACCGAGACCAAGGACTTGGAGGCCACGGTCGAGTTCGGCAAACTCAAGATCGATCGCGAAGCGCACCGAGTCTGGGTGGAGGCCTTGGAGATTGAGCTGACTGCGCTCGAATTCAAGCTCTTGGTTACGCTCTACGATCGCAAGAACCGAGTTCAAACTCGCAGCACGTTGCTCGACGATGTGTGGGGGATTCAAGCCGACATTACCACCCGCACCGTCGATACCCACGTGAAGCGCTTGCGCGAAAAGCTGGAAGCCGCGCGTGACTACGTAGAGACGGTGCGTGGAGTGGGCTATCGCTTCGTCGGCACCCCCGACGAGGCGACGACTTGAAATTCGGGATCCGCGCCAAATTATTCCTGATCTCGCTCGGGGTGATCATCGTATCGGTGGTCGTGGCTTACGCGTACTCGAGCGGTCGGCTCGAGCGTGAGCTGACCGAACGCGTGCGCGCCGAGCTGATCGTGCGCGCGAAATTGGTCGCGCTGGGTGCGGAGTCTTCGTATGCGCTTTGGGAAGACAAGCCACGCTGGCACGACTTGGCGCGCGATCTCGGGCAGCGTGCCAATGCAGAAGTGACTCTGCTCCGCAAAAATGGCGATATTCTCGGTGATTCGCACCCGCACGACGAGCCCATTCAGCTCGGTGATCGGCCCGAGGTGCGTGGCGCGCTGGCCCTCGGCGAAGCTGCGCCGGGCTACGCATCGGTCGTGGATGGGCACCTGTTGATCGTCGCGGTGCCCTTCACCCGGGCGGACGAAATTGCGGGGGTTGCACGCGTCGCGTTGCCGCTGACGGAAATCGACGAGGCGCGCGCGGAGCTGGCCAAGACATTGAGCGTCGCCACCGCGCTGGCCCTCGCGGCCGCAATTGTGGTCTCTACACTGGCGGCCGAGTTGGCCTCGCGCACCGCGCGCTCACTGACCGAAGTCGCGCGGCGCATGGCCGATGGTGATCTGAGCACCCGCGCCCGCCAAACCGGTGACGATGAATTTGGCGAGCTCGGCCGCGCGCTCGATCAGTTGGCAAAGAACCTCTCACGCACGTTGGGTGAGCTGCGCGAAGAGCGCGATCGGCTGGGTGGCATCCTGGCCAGCATGCAAGAGGGCGTGCTGCTCTTGGATCGCGCTGGCCATATCTACGTGTTGAACCCGTCACTGCGCGAGATGCTGCTCGTGGGGCCGGATTCGGTGGGCAAGACCGTGCTCGAAGTGGTGCGCCACGCAGAGCTCAAAGAGCTGCTGGACCAAGGGCGTCGATCGCTGGAGCCGGTGACTCGTGAAATCGATTTTGGTTCGCTGCAACCGCGACGACTCTTGGTGCGCGCGGCACAATTGCCCGGCGACCAAGGTGGGCTGCTGGCGGTCTTCGTGGATGTCACCGAGGTCCGACGCTTGGAATCGCTGCGCCGTGAATTCGTGGCCAACGTCTCCCATGAGCTGCGCACGCCGGTGACGGCGGTGCGCTCTGCGGCCGAGACGCTACAGAATGCCGCGGCCGACGATCCGGTGGCGGCGCGCGCATTCATCGGCATCATCGAACGCAATGCCGAGCGCCTGCATGATTTGGTCGAAGACCTTTTGGACCTGTCGCGCATCGAGTCGCGCGGCTTGAAGTTGACGATCGAAGCGCTGGTCGTCGACCGCGTGTACGATCAAGTCTTGAGCCTGTTCAGCGAGCGTGCCGCCAAGCGCGGAACGGCCCTCGAGAACGAAGCCCAAGACGAGCTGCCGCGCGTGCTGGCCGATCGCAGGGCGCTCGAGCACGTGCTCACCAATTTGGTCGACAACGCCGTGAAATATTGCCCCAATTCGACGATCCGTCTGCGCGCGATCGCGCACGGACAGAATGTCGAGTTGGTCGTAGAGGACAACGGGCCCGGCATCGAAGCGCGCCATTTGCCGCGCTTGTTCGAGCGCTTCTATCGCGTGGACGCGGGGCGCTCGCGCGACATTGGCGGCACTGGGCTCGGCTTGTCGATCGTGAAGCACATGGTGGAAGCCATGGGCGGCAGCGTGCGCGTCGAGAGCAAGCCAGGCGTGGGCACGAAGTTCAGCGTCGTGCTCAAGAGCGAGCCCAGCGAAGCCAAGCGCGCCGTCGCCTAGCGCCGCCCTGCGATAGGGACGAAATCGGCAAACGCAAGTGCTGTAGAATACTGAACGGACAGTTCCGTGTGGGCATCGGAAGTGACCGAATTGGGTCATCGTGCGGACTGTCGAACGGCCTGCGAGTCCCTATGTAACGATTTGATGGCAGAGCGCTTCACGCCATGACTCGTCGCTCGAGATCGCGTACCACGCATCCCAGCAATTGTGTTTCAAGTGACGAGGAAGGTCGACACATGATCTCGGTTACCCGCTTTGCGACGACGGCCGTCGCGTTCATCAGCTTGGTTGGTTTGTCGCTCGGATGCGGCAAGAAGGAAGCTCCCCCCGCGGAGGCTGCTGCCAGCGCTTCGGCTGCCCCTGTCGCCGCTGCCGGCCCGGTCACCCTGCAGGGTTCCGGTGCCAGCTTCCCGGCGCCGCTCTACTCGCGCTGGTTCCGTGAGTTCGGCGACAAGAACAAAGACGTGCGCGTCAATTACCAATCGACCGGCAGCGGCGCCGGCATCAAGGCGTTCATTGCTGGCCAGACGGACTTCGGCGCGAGCGACGCGGCGATGACCGATGACGAGATCAAGGAAGCCAAGGACAACGTGATCTTGCTGCCGATGACGGCCGGCAACATCGTGCTCGCCTACAACCTCGAAGGCGTCACGGATCTGAAGCTGTCGCGCGAGGCGTACGCGGGGATCTTCCTGGGCACGATCAAGAAGTGGAACGACCCGAAGATCGTCGCCTCGAATCCCGGCGCGAAGCTACCGAAGCAAGACATCTCCGTGGTGCACCGCTCGGACGGCAGCGGGACCACCTTCGTGTTCACGCAGCACTTGGCTGCAATCAACGAGAAGTGGAAGTCGGGCCCCGGCGTCGGCAAGTCGGTGGAGTGGCCGGTGGGCGTCGGCGGCGCCAAGAACGACGGCGTGTCCGCGCAGATCAAGCAGACCCCGGGTGCCATCGGCTACATCGAGTATGCCTTTGCGGCCAGCACCAAACAGCCGAGCGCACTGCTCGAAAACAAAGCCGGCAAGTTCGTCGCGCCGTCGCTCAAGGGCTCGGCCAGCGCGCTCGCCGCCGTGGAAATGCCCGCCGACATGCGCGCCTGGGTCACGGACCCCGCGGGCGACGAGTCCTACCCGATCGTCACCTACACCTGGATCTTGGCGCACAAGAAGTACGACGACAAGGCCAAGAGCGCCGCGTTGAAGAGTGTGCTCAAGTGGAGCTTGACCGACGGTCAGAAGCTCTCCGAGAGCTTGTTCTACGTGCCGCTACCCGAAGCGGTCGCGAGCAACGTGCTCAAGGCCGTCGATACGATCGAGTGAGTGAAGCCCACGCGCTCGGAGCAGAACATGGCAGACACTGGAATGAAGCAAGCGCCCGCGGGTCCTGACCTATCGGAAGCCTTCCGCTCTCCGGTGTCTCGCCCTCCGAGCGCTTGGCAGAAGAACTTCGATGTGGCCTTCAAGCACATCGCGCACGCCTTCGGGGTGGGCGTGGTGCTCTTGTTGGCCGGCGTCGTATTCGAGGTCATGCGCCACGCCAAGACGGCAATTGCCGACTATGGCTTGGGCTTTCTCACGACATCCACGTGGGACGCCAATCGCGCGCAGTTCGGCATTTTGGCCGAAATCCTCGGCACGCTCTACACCTCGATCCTGGCGCTCGGGATCGGTGGTTTTTTGGGCATCACCGTGGCTCTCGTATTGAGCCAGGGCTTCGTGCCTCGCCGCGTCGAGATTGCGATGAAGAACGTCATCGAGCTCTTGGCGGCGATCCCCAGCGTGGTTTACGGCCTGTGGGGGATCTTCGTGCTGGTACCCGCCGTGCGTGGACCCGCGGGCTATCTGAACGAGCACTTCGGCTCGATTCCCTTCTTTTCTACGCGCTTGAGCGGCCCTGGCATTTTGCCCGCTTCGCTCGTGCTTTCGATCATGATCTTGCCCACGGTCACGGCCATCTCTCGTGAGGCCATGGCGGCGGTGCCGAAGCGCTTGGCGGCCGCTGCCTATGGCCTCGGCGCGACTCGCTGGGAGGTCATCTTCAACGTCACGTTGCCGACCGCGGTCGGCGGGATCTTCGGCGCCCTGGTGCTGGGCTTCGGCCGCGCACTCGGTGAAACGATGGCGCTGGCGATGCTCGTGGGCAACGCCAACGTCTTTGGCCTGTCCCTGTTTTCACCCGGCAACACCTTGGCCGCGCTGCTCGCCAATCACTTCCCAGAAGCGGGCAAGGTCGAGGTCGGCGCGCTGATGTACGCGGCCTTGGTGCTGATGCTGATCACGCTCACCGTGAACGCGCTGGGCTCGTTCATCATGCTGCGCACGACGCGCGAATTGAAAGGGCTCGGTTGATGGCACACGCGGCATCGAACTCGCAGGACATTCCTGCGCAGAAGAGCTCCTTTCACAAGTCGCTCGGCGAGCCGCGCACGCTCGTGAACACGGGCCTCACCGTGCTCGCGGTCGCGCTCAGCTTGGTCGCGATGTTCCCGCTCTTTTCCGTGCTGTACATGCTGCTCGTCAAAGGCGCCGCTCTGCTCAGCCCGAGCTTGTTCAGCGAGCTCACGCCCGGCGCGGGTATGGACGGCGGCGGCATCGGCAACGCCGTTGTGGGGACCTTGGTCGTCGTCTTGATCGCTACAGCCATGGCGCTGCCACTCGGCTTCATGGGCGCGGTCTACCTCGCGGAATACGGCGGCGAGACCAAGCTGGCAGTGGTGGTGCGCTTCTGCGGCAAAGTGCTCACCGGCCTGCCCTCGATTTTGGCTGGCGTCTTTGCGTACGCCATGGTGGTCGTGACCACTGGCTCGTTCAGCGCCTTCGCCGGCGGCGCGGCGATGGCCATCTTGATGGTACCGACGGTGATGCTCACCGCGGAATCCGCGCTCAAAGCGGTGCCGAGCAAGATGAAAATGGCTGCGTTTGGCATGGGCGCCACGCGCGCGCAGGTCGTGACGCAGATCGTGATCCCGACCGCCATCCCGGGGATCTTGACGGGCGTGATGCTGGCGCTCGCCCGCGCGATGGGCGAAACCGCCCCACTCTTGTTTACTGCGCTTTTCAGCGACTACTGGTTCGAGGGCGAGCTGCTGAAGCCAATCGCCTCACTCTCGGTGCTGATTTACAATTTCGCCGGCAGTCCGTTCGAGCACCAAGTCGCACTGGCGTGGGCGGCATCCTTGGTACTGGTCACGATCGTGCTCGTGCTCAATATCATCGCCCAAGTTGCCACCCGACGCCCCGAGGAACACTGAGTTTTGCCCGCATCACGCGAGCCGAGGACGTGTCCATGACCACTCAACAATTGTCTCCCACTATGACCGATTCCAAGCTTGATTCTGACCGCGCAAGCGCCAGTCTGCCCGTCGGCCGCGCTGGCGCAGACCCCGGCGTGGTCATGGATTGTCGCATCAAAACGCTACATTACGGCAATTTCTTGGCGGTGCGCGATACCGACATTCCGATCGTGCCGAACGAAATCACGTCCTTCATCGGCCCCTCTGGCTGCGGCAAGAGCACCGTGCTGCGCAGCTTGAACCGCATGAATGACTTCGTGAACGGCTTTCGCTTCACGGGCTCGGTGCACTACCGCGGTCAGGACATCTACGCGCCGAACGTCGATCCGGTTGCCGTGCGTCGTTCGATCGGCATGGTGTTTCAGCAGCCAAACCCGTTCGCGATGAGCATCTTCAAGAACGTGGCCTTCGGCTTGAAGCTCAACAACTTCAAGGGCGACTATGCCGAGCGCGTCGAAAAAGCGCTGCGCGGTGCGGCCCTCTGGGATGAAGTGAAAGACAAGCTGAACACCAGCGGGCTCTCGCTCTCCGGTGGTCAACAGCAGCGTCTGTGTATTGCCCGCGCGATCGCGGTGGAGCCCGAGCTGCTGCTGATGGATGAGCCTTGTTCCGCGCTCGACCCGATCGCCACGCGGCGCGTGGAAGATCTGATGTTGGAGCTGAAAGAAAAGTACACGATCGCGATCGTGACTCACAACTTGCAGCAAGCTCAGCGCGTCGCGGACCGGACCGCGTTCCTGTTCGTCGATACCAGCGCGGGTGGCCGCACCGGCTACCTGATCGAATATCGGCCCTCCGCGGAATTGTTTTCGGATCCGCGCGAAGAGCGCACCAAAGCCTACATTCGCGGCGAGTTCAGCTGACGCTGATCACTCGCGGGTCGAGTTTTCCAGGAGCGCAACCGAGCGCGAGGGGTACTACACTCCCACCACTCCATGAGTGGTCGCCTCTTTCTCGGTTCGTCCCGCAGGTTTAGCGCACTCCCCATCGTCGCGTGCGTGGCCATGAGCTCGGCGCCTGCGCTCGCACAGGGCGTTGCTGAAACGCCCGCGCCGCCGATCGCTCCGGCAGAGCCGTCGATTGCTCCGCCCGCGCCGGATCCGCCCGCGCCGCCGCCGAGTGAACCCGCGCCGCCCAGTCAAGCACCCGCGATCAGCGAACCCACGCCAGCAGCCACGTCCACGCCGCAACCTGCAGCCGACCCCGCGTCACCTCCCAGCAGCGCGGCCTTCGAGCCGCTGCCGGCGCCCACGCGTGAAATCGCCAAGCCGCAACCCATCGCTTCATCGCCGCCGCCTGCCCCAGGCGCGCGCCCTCAGCCCGCGGCTCATGCGGCACCCGCCGCAGCCGCGAAGGATGACGACGACTCGGGTGGGCTCTTGGGGCCGTTTCGAATTGGCGTACTGGTCGGTACAGGCCTGCCCGAGATTCTGAATTTCGGGGCCCAACTGAAGCTGACGCGCTTCTTCGGCGCGGGTGTGAACGTCGGCGTGATCCCGACCGTGCGCATCAATTACTACGGCGAAGCCGCGCAGAGTTACCAAGAATATGACGCTTATGGGCACATCTACCCGTTTGGTGGCTCATTCTTCTTGGGCGCGGGCGTGGGCTATGCGCAAATCAAAGGCACGCTCGTCACTCGCTTCAACCTCGCGGATTATCAAAATGGCCTGCAGGGATCGGTCGATCTGAATAGCGACGCGAGCGTGCGCACGCTCGTGCTCACCCCGCAGCTCGGATTTCTCAAGATCTTCGACGTGGGCTTCGCGATTGGCTTCGATGTTGGCGCGCAAATTCCGATCGCACCCAGTGAGGTTCGGTTCAACACCGTTGCGCCGAGTGTTCCGGGCATACCCGCCGATGTCATTCAGACGAAGTACATCAATCCGAACGACGAGAAAGTGCGCAGCACCTTGAATACGCTCGGTCGCACTCCGCTGCCGACCTTCAACTTCAAGATCGGCTGGTTCTTGTAAGCAGGAGGCAGGGGCGATCGCGAGCCAGCATCGCACCTCTCTCGACTAGCTGTTCCGGGTGCAGCTCGGCTCGGGATTTTTTTTCCGCCAAAACGCCAAAACGCAGGAAGAGCAGAGGGATTTGGGGTTCGTGCGGTGCGAATGGCTCGAGATGTCGCGCAGCGCATGCACCAGCTCCCACGACGCGCCCTGCCGTCTAGTGCAGACCCCAATCTTGCTCTTTCCTCTTCTGGCGTTTTGGCGTTTTGACAATGAATCCGGGAGAGCCAGAGGATCGTTCCGAGTGCGTTCCTGGGAGTGGCGTGGCACGCGGGGAACAGGGCGCGCTAGGAGGTGCGTTGCGGGAGCGCGGGCGCCCAATCACCCACCATCCGTGCGGCGGAGTTTCAGTCGATCACGAGTTCTTCGTTGAGCAGGCGGTGCTTCACGCTGACCATGCGCGCGATGTCCTGCGAAAATAGCTCGGGGCGCTTCGTGTAGATCAGATGCCGGCTGCGGTGCACGAGGTCGACCAGGACGCTGGTCAGCTCTTCGCGGCTCACGCGGCCGTCGCTCTGCAGCTCGACGTTGCCGAACGGCCAAGCCTCGACGAGACCTGCACGCAGCCGCTCTTCGCTCTCGATCAAGCCTTCCCACGGCACATTTCGACCGCGATTGGCGACGGGTGCGCTGAACAAAAGCAAAATCACGGACACGGCTAGGAACATGAAGTCCGTCACTTTGTCTTTGGGCGAATGCGCGGGGGCGTACGAGTCGAGATCGATGCCCTTGAGCTGTCCGCGCCGGCTCATCATCAGATTGCCGTTCTTCAAATCGTTGATCGCGTAACCGACGCCGTGCACCGCCTCCATCCAAAGCAGCACGCTGGTCAGCAGATCCATGACCATGGCCGGTGAGAGCGCGTGCGTGAAGGGCAGGGCCATGCGTTGCCTCCGCCATAGCTCACCGCTGCGCAGGCTGACCGCGCGGTCGAACTCGGCTTTCGCCTCGCCCTCGGAGGCGCGCGCGCTGGGCGGGCGGCTGACGCTGGCGTGCTCGGTGCCCGTCACGCCGACGAGGTTGTCGAGAGTGTCGCCGTTGATCAGTTGCAGCACGTGATAAGTGAAGCGCTGGCCCTTGAGCTTGCCGGTGTCGTACAGGCGCATCATGTGCGGGGAGCGGGCGAGCGCTCGCCCCACTGCCATCGCCGCTTCGGCCTCCAAAATCGCGTTTTTCTTCTTGCCCACGATGCGGTCGACCTTGAGTGCGACGCGCCCCGGGTAGTTGGGGCTGTTGTCATTCAAGGCTTCGTATACGCGCCCGAACTCGCCCATGCCCAGCTGGCGAAGGAGCGTGAAGCCGAGATCGCTGAACGAATCCGAGACCATCTTCCAGGCTTCGAGATCTTCGTTGTCGACCACCCCGAAGGAGCCGATCTGGGGCGCGGTAGTGCGGACTTTGCGACCGATGCGCTCGAAATCCATGGGGGCCATCGCGGGCGCTACTTCGGGCATGGCGCCCGCCAAGCTGAGCCGCAAATAGACCGTGTCGAGGTACTCGCAAGCTGCGACGCGTACCTCTTCGGCATCGCCGCCGAAGCCATGTCCGCGCAGCAAGAAGCCGAGCTTGTTCAGCATCCGAAAATAGGGGTGGCGATCCATCAACTCTGGACGCGGGATGCCGCTCGACTCGCTCACCATGTCTTCGTAGATGCAGCCCATCGTCGAGGGGATCAGGTGACCGGACTTGCGCGACTCGTACAGCACGTTGATCGAGACGAAGGTGATCCGAGAAAAGACCTCGATTTTCTCGACGAAGCGGTCGCGCGGCCACTCTGGATAAGCGAGCTGCGACACGAAGCGCGAAACCAGCGGCCAGCACAAGCCCAGCACTTCGTCGGGCGTACGCGAGCGAGCGAGCAGCGCTTCGTGAATGTAGCGTGCCAGTCGCGAGTGCAGCACGATGCGCGTTTCACCGTGACCGTTCATGCCGTCGCGCGGGACTTCGCGCGTGCCATCGCTCGGCACGTCGGGGCTCAGCCGTACGGTGACGGTTCGGTCGCCGCGTTTTGCGCTGCCGAACAACATTTCTTCGAACACCTGCAAGACCTTTGGCTTGTCTTCCAGTCGCTTACGCGCCCTGCGCAGGCCGAGGGCCAGCAGATCGGACAGCCAACGCGAATCGTCGTTCTCGGCCTCGAAGGCGACCATCTTGAAGTCGGCCTGAAAGTGCACGCGCACCCGCAGATCGGGCTCGAAGCGTGCGCTGGCGGGTAAGCTCAAATAGCGCAGCCACTCCTTCGCCTCGCCGCTGAACACGGTCGTCGATAGTTCGGTGCGCAGCCCCGGTTCGTCGACCGCTTCCGACGGGTGTCCGGCGATGTGCGGGCTCGGTGGTCGCCAGTTCCAAGAATCGAGCGCGGCTTGTAGCGCCTGGTGAACCGCGTCTTGCTTCTTCATCGCGACGTATCGCTCATCTTACTCAAAATCTGCGCTCGTGCCGGCGGAACGCGACACGCTTTCGTCACATTGGCAGGGCGAGATTTTGGTACTGCTCTGGTCATGGCACTTCGACAGAGAGGGCTGTTGGCATTGATCAGCGTTGCCGCCGCGTGCGCCCCGGTACCGACCGGGCCGGAATCGGCAAACGCGGTGCGTCCATTCGCCCCGCCCAGCGCCCCGCCCAGCGCGGTGCCCCCAAGGACCCTACTGAAGCCGGCCAAGCCCAGGGTAATCGTCTGTGTTTGGGACGGTTTGCGCCCGGACTCGATCAGCGAGCAGGTGACTCCGAACCTGGCCCGGCTTCGCGATCGACAAGGGGTGAACTTCAGCGATCATCACTCCGTCTACCCCACGTTCACGATGATGAATGCTGCCGCATTGGCGACCGGTGCCTACCCCGCTCAGCATGGCTTCTACGGCAATACCGAGTATCAACCGGGGCCAGTCGGGCAAAACGCAGACGGCAAGCCGATCGACTTTTCGCAGCCGGTGTTCACCGAAGATCACGGGGTCTTGCAAGCGCTGGACAATTTCTATCGCGCGCGTGGCGCGCGCGGCCTATTTGCGATTGAAACGCTGTTCGAGGCGGCCCACTCCGCCGGCTTGCGCACGGCCGCCATCGGCAAGATCGGACCTGCGTTCATGCAGGACTTGCGTCCAGACGATTCGCTCAGCGTCGTGCTCGACGAGAACATTGCGTTGCCGTTCGGCTTTGCCCAGAAGCTCCAGGCAGCAAACCTCGCGTTGCCGACGAACTCGGTGCGCTACGCTTTTTCGGCCGGGCAGACGCTTACCTTGGCCGCGAACAACGGTAAGCCGACTGCGCCGATCGCCGAGCGCCAAATTCGGCTCGCGGACGGGGCGACGCCCGACCCTCGCGCCAGCGCTGGTTCGGCGCACAACGCCGCCAACGGTTACCTGATGGGCGTCTTTCTCGAGTACGTATTGCCCAAATTTCAGCCCGATTTATCGGTTGTTTGGCTGCGCAATCCTGACTCTACCGAGCACCAGTTCGGCCCCGGTTCAGCGAACTACCAAGACGCGCTGCGCGACCAAGACGCTCTGCTCGGTAAATTGCAGGCCAAGCTCTCCGCGCTCGGCCTGCAAGAGGGTACGGATCTGATCGTGGTCTCGGACCATGGTCACAGCACGGTAGCGGGCGATCCCGCAATTTTTCCGCTGCGTGCGTTGACCGGTGAGGCCGATGGGCACGGCGCGGTGGGCGGCCTCGATGCTCGGGGCTTCGCGGTCTCGGGCGAAATTCGCAGTGCAGACGTGCTCGCGCGTGCAGGCTTCAAACACGTCTACGATGGCGGCGCTTGCGTGCTCGATCCAGTCCTATCCGGGATCCGCAAAGATGGCTCGCTCGTGTATCCCACGCGCAGCGATCGCACTGGGATCTGTTCGGCCGTGCCGTCAGTCACTCCCACGGGGAAGAAACAGGCGCCTGCGCCGCAGTATTCGTGGCCGTCCTTTCGCGTGCCGGAGCCTGCGCCCAGCGACTCGATCGTGATCGCCGCCAACGGCGGGTCCGAGTATTACTATGTGCTGGATCATTCGCGGACGACCGTGGCGGCCTTGGTGCGCGCATTGCAAGAACGCCGAGCGTACGGCGCGATCTTCGTACGCAGCATTTACCAACCGATCCCTGGCACGCTGCCCATGTTCGCGATCAATGCCGAAGGTCCTCAAGATTCGCCGCCCACCCCCGATTTGATCGTCAGCTTCGACTGGGATGACGCGGCAATTGCGAGTGGCAATGCGGCGGTGCCAGGCACCGAGTACGCCAGCGCCCAGCGTTACCGCGGCATGCACGGCTCGTTCAGCCCGCGCGACGTGCACAACGTCCTGATCGCCCATGGACCACACTTTAAAGCGGGCTTCGAGGATCGCCTGCCGAGCGGCAACGTCGACGTCGCTCCCACCGTGGCCGCGCTGCTCGCCGTGCCCTTCAAGGCCGCGGCCGGGCGTGTGTTGAGCGAAGCGTTCGCGGGCGTCAGCAACGATGATCAGGTTGAAACCTCGACCCAGAGCTCCCCGCCGATCACGCTCAGCAGGACTTGTCGTCCGGACGATCCCGATTGCAAGCGACCCCTCGGGCCCGTCACCTACACGGTGACGCTCGTCAAGAAGACCCTGACCCTGGCGGGCACGACGCAACGCCATGTATATTTCGATCGCGCGGCGGTATCTCGTCGAGAGGCTCCGCCGCTGGCGCGACCGGAGACTATTCGCGACATGGTCGGGCCCTAGCGCGGCACATATGCACAACCGATCGTTTTCTCGAGCCACACGGCGGCAAACAAGGCGTGACTGATGGAGGCAGGATTTTCACCGCTTTTTCACCGAGCGAACGCGGGTCATCGCCAGGCGTAAGCGGCGAGCACCCAACCGAACGCGAGTTCCTTGGTCACCGCATTCTTCGCGCCTGCGCGCGATAAAAGCGAGAGCAGGCTCGGCGCATCGAGCTTGCTCGGGTGCAGATCTTTGCGGCTGAAGCCTTGCGCGCGGGCGATCGCTTCCAGTGCGGTGTTTTCGATCGCGCGGAGCGAGTGCGACGCATAGTTCGGCGTGGTCAGGAACAATAGGCCGCCCGGTTTGAGCACACGCAGTGCATCCTGCAGCCAAGGCAAAGGGTCGATCAGGTGCTCCACGACGTCCATCGAGACCACTGCGTCGAAGTGTTCACTCGGGTAGGGCAGTGGCGCCCCCGGGGTCAGCACATCCGTACCGGCCAGCGCGGCGCCGTGGATTTCGCGCGCGACCGTGAGCGCGCGTGGATCGATGTCGCACAGCGTGAAGCGCTTGTGCAGCGCGGGCAGCGTGGAGAGTTCGAAGAACGGACCCGAGCCCAGATTGAGGACCTCGGCGCCAACCGAAGCGGACAGCGCGTTCGCTAGTTCGCGTACGATCGGCTGGTGATACAGGCGCCAGGGGAAGCGCAGCTTGAAGCGGTGATTCGAGAAGTAGTCGACGGCCTCGCTCATCATTGCTCCGGGCGCCGAGCGACGACCAAATACTCCGCGGTGGGCGAGTCATCGGAGCGGTCCATGATCGCGCGAATCAGCTCGTATACCGGCCGCGCAAACAGCTTGCGAGCATTGGGGAAGTTGGTCCAGCGCGTCGTCAGGCGTTTGTTCAATAGTCCGGCAAGTGAGGGCACTAGAAAGGCCTCGAAGGCGACCGTGGTGGCCGTCGAGAGCACAGGCTCGATCTCCACGACCTCCAGACCCGATTGTTCGACCACGTTCCGCCAGCCGCGTTCGTCGTACAGGTGATGGTGCTTGAATACATGATCGATGGAGCTTTCGATGCGCGTGCCGAGCGCGGGCGCGCCTAGCTCGGTGAGCACGCGCGCGCTCGTCAGATGGGTTGCCCAACCCTTACTTGGCACGAACAAGTAAGCGAGCCCGCCGGGCCGCAACGATCTCAAGATATTCTTCAACGCGAGATCGATACGGGGCACGTGTTCGAGCGAGCAATTGGCGACGCACGTCGCAAAAAACGTTTCCGGTAGCGTCACTTGCGTGACATCACCGAGGATCACTTGTGTGTAGGCTTTGCTCGCCGCGGCCCAGCGCCCCTCGGCGGCGTCGATGTCGATCCCCCACACGTCTACGTCGTCGAAGGCCATGCGCGCGAACAGGCCGTCACCACAGCCTACGTCCAGCACCGGACCCGGACAGGCATAGCGGCGCATCACCGATAGCCGAGCGCACTCCTTGATGCAGAGCGCCGCGGGCGTGTGCGGAAAGTAGCGCTTGAAGTCTTCGAGCGTGACTTCAGGGCCGGTCTTGGTCGCTTGCCGGGTGTCTCGGGCGACGTCTGCCAAACGATTGTTCACGCTGTTCCTTCTCCGAAATGATGCCGCTCGCCGCAATTCAGCGCCGAGCGTAGGCCCACCAGTCTTGCTCATGAAATACCAAACTCATTTGCTCGGCTTGCGCCTCGAATAGCTCGGTCGAGCGCTCCAGGGCGCTGTGCACCAAAAAGCAGTGGTAGCCGGCGAGCTCCTCGGCTGCGCTGAACCACTCGGGGTGCCACTCTGCGCCCCTGTCCATGGTCGGCACGATGTCCGGGTGGTAGCGGACCACGCTGGTTGGGTACATCGCAAACGAATAGCCCTGGTAGCCGCCCTTTTCGGGCACGTAATACGCGGACAGGTGAAGCATGGCCGGTAGCCCCGGGAATGCTCCGCTGCCGCGGTCGAAGATCAGCGGCCGGATGTACAGACCGGCCGGCATGCGCGCGATGAAGTCGACGATTGGCTGTGTTTCGCGCGCGAACTGCCGCAGGCGGATCGCGAACAAGCAAAACCAGGCCGCGGTCGCGAAGGCGATGAAGCCATCGAAGTAGGGCGAGCGCGCGCGCGTGCTCGGTTGGAAGGCGAGCAGAATCGTGGGCACCAAAAACGCAGCGAAGCGCGGATGAAGCGGCGTGAAGCCGCCCAGGCTGAGCGGGAACAGGCAGTAGCCGAGCAGCATCACGAGCAGCGGTAGAAAGCGCTCGGGTTCGCGGCTCGGGCGCCCGAGCGAGAACGCGACGATACCAAGAAAGACTAGGCCGAGCGCGCTCGCAGCGTGGTCTGCGCCGGAAGATGCAAGCAGCAGGCCCGGCACCTGGACCAGCTCCCAGAAGCGCGGATCCCAGATCGTGAGGCCGATGCTGCGCGCCGAGGAACCGGGGACGAGCCAGACCAACATCAGCAGCGCGGGCGCCAGCAGCGGCGCTCCACGCGCGATCAGCGAGCCGCCGCCGCGAAGTAGCAGGGGGCCGACGAGCACCACCGTGAGCCCCAGCGCAAAGCCGTGCGTGGCGAGCGTGGCGCACAATGAAGCACCAAGCCAAAGTCCAGATATAAGTGAGGGGTGATGACGATGGCGCAGCGCCAGGCACGTTGCGCTGAGGCCAAACGGGAGCGCGCCGACGAAGCTGATGAAGCCGAAGTAAAAGCCGTAGCCCATGCCCAGCGGCAGCCCGAGCAAGCCGAGCCAACGCGCGTGCCCGAGCGAACGCACGAGCCAATCGAACGCCGCCCAATGCCCGACGATGGACATCCACACCACGAGCTTCAACGCCGGCACCACGCCGACCAGACTCGCCAGCCCGCGGGCGAGCGCGTAGGCGCCCAAGTACGGCGTGCGCAGGTTCAGCTCGAACCGCTGAAATTCTGCCCACTTGGGGTCGTTCAAATGCAGCCAAATGCTGATCTGCGCGGCGTGCTGGGGCAGATCGACCATGGGCAGATAGGGCACCAAGAAGAAGGCCACGAGCAGCAGCGCGCTGAACGCGAGCGCGCCTACCCGAGGCGCGTCGGCGCCGAACGTCCAAGCCATGTCGCCTTCGGGACTGTGCCTGCTCATGCCGGGGCGCAGTGTTACATGCCCGCGACTTTCCGGCGACGGTTCAGGTTCGCCAAGTGGCGGGGATGGCAACGAAGTCACGAATTCGAAACCTGGCTGTCGTCTGCTAGCGATCTCCCCGCGATACAGCGCCCAGCGATGAACACCGAACCGACCGCCACCTCTGAAACCGCGTTCGCTGGAGTTGCAAGTTCGCTCGCGCAACTCGAGCGTGAGCTGCGCGAGCTGGAGGCGGAGATGAGCTCGGCGATTGAAGCCGTGCCGACCACGCATCGCGAGAGCGCGCGGAATTTGGTGCACTATGTCGCGCTGCGCCAGCGCGATCTGCGCGCGCTGCAGTCAGAGCTCGCTCAGCGCGGGCTGTCGTCGCTCGGCCGCTCGGAGAGTTGCGTGCTGGGCGGCCTGCTACAGGTGTCGGCGCGCGCGCATGAGTCGTTGCTGGTTCAGGAGCAGGGCGATCGAGCCGAGCTCGAGCTTCTCGGCGAACGCTGTCGAGCAGCATTTTCCTGGCCCTCTGCCCAGGAGCTTTTGCACGCCCACACGGTCGACATGTTCGGGCCACGGCCCAGCGATCGGCACGTTTACGTGATGGTCACGGCGCCCTCGGCCGAGGAGGCCGACCGCGAGTGGATGGTGCGCCTGCTCGAAGCCGGCATGAACGTGCTGCGCATCAATTGCGCGCACGAAACGGAAGCCGAGTGGGGGCGGATCATCGATGCGCTGCAGCGTGCGCGCGAAATGACCGGAAAGCCCTGCCGGGTGCTGATGGATCTAGCAGGGCCGAAGATTCGCACCGGCGCGATCAAGACCAAGCGCCGAGTCGCCACGTGGAAGCCGCAGCGAGACGACATCGGCAAGGCAACCGCGCCGGCTCGGGTGATCATTCGTCGTGCCTTGGCGGCCCCCATCGAGGGCGAGCCCGCGACACTGCTGATCGGCGACAAGGATTATGCGAAGCTGCGCATGGCCGACGAGCTCCGCTTTCGAGACGCGCGCGACAAGTCGCGAACCCTGGTCGTCGAAGAGCTCGACTCCGAGCAAGCGGTCGCGTCTGCGCTCGAGCGCGCCTACGTTCTGGGCGAAGCCGACGCTCAGGTGCGTCGCAACAAGAAGCACAAGGACGACGTGACACTTGCGGTCGGCGAAGCGACGGACGTCGCGATCGACGTTCGGGCCGGCGATTCTCTGCTGCTCACCAAGCGCGATGTCGCGGGGTCGGCGCCCGAACGAGACCACAAGGGGCGCGTCGAGACGCCCGGAGTCGTCACTTGCACGCTGCCCGAGGCGCTCGAGCACTTGGAGGTAGGCCACCGCGTGTTGTTCGACGACGGCAAGATCCACGCGGTCGTCGAACGCGTCAAGAACTCGGGAGATTTTTCGCTGCGCGTGGTGCGCACGGATCGTCCCGTCAGCAAGCTGCGTGCGGAGAAGGGCATCAACTTGCCGGACACCCGGATCACCGTCCCCGCGCTCTCGAACGAGGATCGGCGGGCTTTGGCGTTCGTCGTGACTCGGGCCGACGCGGTGAGCCTGTCGTTCGTGCGCAACGTGGAGGATGTGCGTGCTCTGCACGAAGAGCTCGCGCGGCTCGACGCAAGCCACGCACTCGGTGTCGTGCTCAAAATCGAGACGCGCGCGGGTTTCGAGAATCTTGCCAGCCTCTTGCTCGAGGGTTTACGCCGACCGCCGCTGAGCGTGATGATTGCGAGGGGCGATCTGGCCGTCGAAGTCGGCTTCGAGCGGCTCGCCGAGTTGCAGGACGAGATCCTCTGGTTGTGCGAAGCCGCGCACGTGCCCGCGATTTGGGCGACTCAGGTGCTGGATACGTTGGCGCGTACCGGTGTTCCTTCACGCGCCGAAGTGACCGACGCCTCCGCGAGCGTGGCCGCCGAGTGCGTGATGCTGAACAAGGGCACGTTCATCCACGAAGCAGCGTCCGTCTTGTCCGGGATCTTGCGGCGGATGGAGAATCACCGTCACAAGAAGCGCAGCCTATTTCGAAAGCTGGAGGTGTCCACGTTCCAGCGTCGCGAGCCCGCCTCTGATTCGTCTCGGACATGACTTCGTCAGTGCACTGAGCACCACACACCAGGGAGTTTCCTTGGTTGCCTCCGTGTTCGTGCACCAAAAATGCCACGTGCTCGCGCGCTCACCCAGGGCAAAAAGGGGCGTTTTTCGCGGGTGTTTCGCGGTATTTGCTCACAAACAAACACTTCTCCTCCGCAACCGCGTCACCGAAGCTCGGCACTGTGCGATCGCATGATGAAGCTTCGCCAGATTCCGAACTTCTTGTGGCTGGTCGTGCCGACGCTGACTTGGCTGCCCGCGTGCGGCAGTGATGATGACAGCGCCGGCGCAGGTGGCGGCGCGGGCGGAGCCCATGCGGGTCAAGCAGGCGCATCCGGTTCCTCCGCAGCGGGCAAGGGTGGGACGACCAGCGCCGCGGGCAGCGCGGGCGAGCCGGTCGAACCCAGTGCCGGCTCCCCGGAAGCCGGGGAGGGCGGCGAGAGGGGAGACGGAGCAGCCGGCGAAGGCGGGAGCGCCGGCGCAATCGAGCCCGTCGATCCGCTGCAGGCCAGCGTCGATACGATTGTCGTCATCTACGCCGAGAATCGCAGCTTCGACAACCTGTACGGTAACTTCCCCGGCGCGCACAACCTGAGTGAAGTAGTCGATGCACAGGGCAACCCCACGGCTGCTTACGTGCCGCAGAAAGACCGTGACGGGAGCACCGTACTCACGAAGCTGCCCATGACTTGGGGCGGCGCGACCGTGACCGGCAATCCCACGGTGGTTCCCGTGGAGATGACCGATAACATGCCGAACAAACCGTTCGCGATCGAGAGCGGGTTTGCTGCGGTCAACGTGGGCGCGCCGCTTTTGACCACGGCGAATGTCACGCGTGACATGGCACACCGTTTCTTCGAAAATATCATGGAGATCAACGGCGGCACGAACGACATGTTCGGCGCCTGGGTCGATGGTGGCGGGCTGACCATGGGTCACTTCGACTACAGCAACTCCGGCATGTACAAGCTGGCGCAGCAGTATGTGCTGGCCGACAACTTCTTCGAGGGAGCTTTCGGTGGTTCGTTTCTCAATCACCAATACTTGATCTGCGCCTGCGCGCCGAGCCTGCCGGCATCTTTCGTGGCCAGCAACCTCCCGACCATCAACGTGCTTGGCCCGAACAATGCCAAGGGCGTGCCGCAGTTGGCACAAGCCTCGAATTCACCGGCATCGGCCTTGGATGGCGCGCCCGTGTTTCAGACGGGCAACGTGGCACCGCTCGACTACTTCGGCCCGGGTGATGGCTATCGCGCCGTCAACACGATGCAGGCTCCTTATCAGCCGAGCGGCAATACGCCCGTCGCCAACGCTATCGATCTCCGCTACGCGAACGCAGCGGCGGGCACCACCGTGCCGCCACAAACCCAGGCCACGGTGGGCGAGCTGCTGTCAGCGAAGAACATCAGCTGGGCCTGGTATGCAACGGCTTGGGATGCTGCGACCGCCGACGGCAGACAAGCAAGCACGGTGGCGCGCTCCGTAATCTACACGCCGTCCGGGCCCCGGGGTAACCCTGACTTTCAACCTCACCACCAGCCGTACAACTACTACTCGCAGTTCGACCCCGCGCTCCACGCGGATGCCCGGACCGAGCATCTGCGCGATTACAGCAAGCTGCTGACCGACATCGCCGCCGGCACGCTGCCGCACGTCGTCTACTACAAGCCGACCGGCAACGTGAATCAGCACCCTGGCTACGCGAACGCGGACGACGGCGACGCGCACATTACCGACCTCGTGAGCAAGCTCAAAGCCGGGTCGCAGTGGGAGCACATGGTGATCGTGATCACGTACGACGAATTCGGCGGGCAATGGGATCACGTGGCGCCGCCCAAGGGCGACAAGTTCGGCCCCGGCACGCGCATTCCGGCGATCATCATCTCGCCCTTCGCCAAGGCCGGCACGGTCGACCACACCCAATACGACACGGGCTCGATCGCGCGCCTCGTCACCCGCCGCTTTGGCATCAGCACGTTACCCGGTCTCGCCGCCCGCGATCAGGCGTTGGTCGCCAACGGCGGCACGAAGATGGGCGACCTGAGCAACGCCCTGAACCTGCCTTGATTCGAAGTTCGTGCCATGCGGCGCGCGGTGATCACGGCGCCGCATTTGGCTCGGACTAGTCTTGGGGCGCGGCGTTCGCTCGCAGATCTTCATCCGTGAGCGTGGTCAGGAACGCAATCAAGTCTCCAATCTCGGCCTCATTCAAGATCGGTGCTTGACCAATCTTGCGTCCGAAGGGCGGCTCACGATTGACGTTGCCGCGCAGCTCGGGCGGCAGATCATCGAACGCGTTGGGCTTGCCGCTGACGTTCGGGTACCACTTGCCCGGATTCGTGTCGCGTTGCGCGTAAAATTGCAGGGTTTGGCGCAGGCTATGGAACACGCCGTTGTGGAAGAAAGCGTGACGCAGCGCCACGTTGCGTAGGCTGGGCGCGCGGAATGCGCCGCAGTATTCGCGATGACTCGAAAGGTCCTTACGCAACGGGCCGCACAGTCCGAGATCGAAGAACGAAGCGTCCTGGTTTTGGCTAAGGCGTGCGTTGCGCGGCACACCGAGCACCGCGAAGCCAAAATCCGTGAATTGCGGGAACCCGCTCTTGCGCGTCTGGCTGACGTGGCAATGGGCACAATTGGCCTTGTTCTGATCGTTGAACAGCCGTAGCCCCCGCTGTTCGCGCGCGCTCAACTCGGCTTGTTTGCGCAAGTACGCATCGAAGCGGCTGCTGTACGGGTAAAAGTCCTTTGGGTTCTGCTGGAATACCTCCAGGCTGAGCAACACCGCGCTCTTGGCGCGCACTGGTTCGGCGAACACGTCATCGCCGAAGATGGCGCGAAAGCGCGGCGCATAGGCGGCGTGCTCGACTTTGGCAACCACGCTTTCGATGCTGTCGTTGGCCATCTCGAGCGCTGAGGTCAGCGGCAACAAGGCTTGTTCGTGGAGCGTGTCCGCGCGACCGTCCCAGGTGTGACCGCCGGTGGGGCCTTGGTCGGCGCTCTCGTCGCCCGATTCGTCGAAATAGTGCTCGGAAAACCGCGGCACGATCTGCAAATAGCGCAGTGACGGGGCCGCCCTCAGCCCGTCGCTCTTCTGGTCTCCGCCGCCGAGCTGGGTCGAGCGATCATTGGGCGGGCCGTAGGCGAACTTCGGATCGTGGCAACTCGCGCAGGAGAGCCGCTGGGATGCCGACAACGCCGGGTCGAAAAATAGCGTTCGCCCGAGCTCGGTGACCTCCAGCATGTTTGGTTTCTTGCTGTAGCGGTCCGCGTAGAACGCCTTCGCTGTCGCCGACGAGGGCGCCGGAGCGGGGGTGCTCAGCGCCGCGCGCGCTGCGCTGGGCGCGGGTAGCGGTGGGTCATGATCGCGACACGCAACCGCCAGAACGACGTTACACGACAGTAACAACGCACGATATCGATTGGCCAGCCCGCTCAACTTAGTCGCCGCGTCGCAGAGTGTCCAGTGCCGCGCCGTGCGGAAGACGCAAAGTCGTTGCCGCGTAGGCGCGCAGCGTTCATGCCTGGCGCGCAGGCTCGCGCCATGTCCCTCAGCCGTCGCAAGTTTTTGTATTACACCGGACCGCTCTTGGCTCTGCCGATGCTGCCCAAAGAATGCAGCAGCCTGAGCGATGACTACGCGAACTCGACGACGCCCTTCTTGCATGGCGTTGCAAGCGGGGATCCCCAAGCCGATCGCGTAGTTCTTTGGACGCGGGTGACGGGTGACGCGAAGGCACCGTCTGTGGCGGTGGTGCTGTGGTGCATCGCCGAAGACCCCGCGTTCAAACGGATCGTGGCCGATGGCGTGACGCAAACTGACGGCCAGACGGACTTCACGGTCAAGGTCGACCCCGACGGCTTGAGGCCGGACACCACGTACTACTATCGCTTCCACACCTTCGGCTATGATTCACCGATCGGGCGTACCAAGACGCTGCCCAAGAAGCGTAGCGAGCGGCTGCGGATCGCCTTCGTTTCGTGCTCCAATCTGCCCTACGGCTACTTCAACGCCTATGCCGCGATTGCGCAGCGGCCGGATCTGGACGCCGTGCTGCACCTGGGCGATTACTTGTACGAGTACGCCAACGGCACGTTCGGTGACGGCAGCGCGATTGGCCGCATCCCTCAGCCCGATCGGGAGATTCTCACCCTCGTCGATTATCGAACGCGTCACGCGCAGTACAAGACGGACGTCGACCTGCAGGCCGTACATCGTCAAAATCCGTTCATCTGTGTGTGGGACGATCACGAAGTGAGCAACGACGCCTGGAAGCAGGGCGCCGAGAATCACCAACCGGACCGCGAGGGCGACTTCGAAGCCCGGAAAACTGCGGCGATTCGCGCGTACTTCGAGTGGATGCCGATCCGCGCTCAGAAGCGCGATAAATCCAACTTGGTGTACCGTAGCTTCCGCTTCGGTGATTTGCTGGATCTGATCATGCTCGATACGCGATTGGTCGGCCGTGACCAGCAGGTGGCCGATCCGTGCGACGCACCGGCGATCACCGATGCGAACCGTCAACTCTTGGGCGAAACCCAAGAGCAGTGGTTCTTCAGCGAGCTCGAAAGCTCGGCCAAACGTGGCGCGCGCTGGCGTCTGATCGGCCAACAAGTGATGTTTGGTCAGCTCGTGAACGTGCTCGCCCCGGGCGCGTGCATTTTCAATCCCGACCAATGGGACGGCTACGCTGCCGCCCGCGCTCGGGTGCTCGATGAACTCGTCAGCAAGAAGATCGGCAACGTCGCGATTCTGACCGGGGACATTCACTCGTCGTGGGGCAACGACATCGTTGCCAATCCGTTCGACCCGGCCGCCTACGATCCGACGACGGGCAAGGGCAGTCTTGCCGTGGAGTTCGTGACGCCCGCGGTGACCTCACCAGGCATTGGCGACCCCTCGCAAGCGGCGCTCTTGGCCGCCGTGCTGCGCCAGACGCATCCACACGTCAAATTCGTCGAGCTCAGCCGCCGCGGCTACGCGCTCCTGGACATCACGCCCGCGCGCATTCAATGCGAGTGGTATCACGTGGCCACGATCGATGCGCGCTCTACGGCCGAGACCCTCGCGGCCATGCTGCAGGTGAAGGACGGCGAGAATCACTTGCGCGCAAGCAGCGAAGCCTCGACGACCCGCGCAGGCGCCGCGGGATTTGCTCCCGATGCTATCACGGGCGCAGCGAAAGCTTGAGCCGTGCCAGCATTGCCGGACCTACGTCGAAAGCACCTCTCGCACCCGGCGCAGCAGCGAAAGCGGGGTGATCGGCTTGGGAAGGAATGCGAGTGCCGGATCGAGCACCCCGTGCTGCACGATGGCGTCTTCGGCGTAGCCCGACACGTACAGCACCTTCATTTCGGGCCGCGTGGAGCCGATGCGTTCGGCCAATTCACGACCGCTCATGCGCGGCATCACGACGTCCGTGAGCAGCAATTGGATCTTGGCCGTGAACTTCTCGCTCAATAAGAAGGCTTCGCCGCCATTTTGTGCGTCGAGCACGGTGTACCCGTTGCGCCGCAGAATCGCACAGTTCACCGCCCGGACCTGTTCGTCGTCCTCGACGAGCAGAATCGTCTCCGACCCCTGCAGCCCCGCTTGGAGTGGCGCGAGCGAATGATGAGCCTCGACCTGGCGATCCGTGCACGGCAGGTAGATTTTGAACGCCGTACCCACGCCCGGCTCGCTGTAGACGTAGATGTGCCCGCGGCTCTGCTTCACGATCCCGAACACCGTGGCCAGCCCGAGGCCGGTTCCTTTGCCCGTCTCTTTGGTGGTGAAGAATGGTTCGAAAATGCGCTCCCGCGTCGCGCTGTCCATACCGCTGCCGGTGTCGGTCACGGCCAGCATCACGTGCGCGCCGGGGACCACGCCCGGGTGGCTCGCGGCGTAGGTCTCGTCGAACTCGCAATTGCCGGTCTCTAGCGTCAGCTTTCCTCCCAACGGCATCGCATCGCGTGCGTTGACCGCCAGGTTCATCACAATTTGCCCGACCTGGCCGAGATCCGCGTGCACGTTGTGCACCGGGCGAGCCGTGAGCAGTGACAGCTCGATGTCCTCACCGAGCAGGCGCCGGAGCATCTTTTCCATGTCCAGCAGCACGTGGTTCAGGTTCAGCACCTTGGGCTGGAGCACCTGTTGGCGACTGAAGGCGAGCAGCTGCTGGGTGAGCTCCGTCGCCCGCTCGCCGGCGCGTCGCACCTGCAAGATGTCGTCGCGAATGCGTTCACCGGGCGCCAGCTCCTCCAAAACGAGCGTGGTGTAGCTCAGGATTACGGTCAGCAAGTTGTTGAAGTCGTGCGCGATTCCCCCTGCGAGTCGCCCCACCGCTTCCAGCTTTTGGGCCTGCCGCAGCTGTTCCTCGGTGCTCCGCAGCCGTTCGGCGACCGCCTCGCGCGCGGCGATGTCTTGCTGCAATGCTCGATTGCTCTCCTCCAGCTGCAGGCTCTTCTCCTCGAGTTTTCGGATCAGGGTCTGGCTGTATTCTTGGAGCAGTTCTTCTTGGTTGCCGCTCGGACCCTGGCTGTGGGCCGGGAGCGCCGCTGCGCTGTGGGCTAGAACCGCCTCGAGCCGCACCAGAAATTCGTCCGGTTCCGTGGGTTTGAGGATGAAGGCGTCGGCACCCAGGCTGAGCGCCAGTCGCTCGTCTTCCGGTTCCGTGTAGGTCGCCGTGTACACGATGAATGGCTTCGATCTGAGGTGCGCGTCAGCCTTCCAATGGCGGAGCAGCGTGTAGCCGTCCATCACGGGCATCAGCAGATCCGAGATCACGACGTCCGGCGGCGATTGACGGGCCATGGTCAGGGCTTCGGCGCCATGGCGCGCGGCGCTGACCTCGCAGCCGTGGGCGCCGAGCAACGCGCGTAGGTAGTAGAGATTCTCTTCCTTGTCGTCGACGATCAGCACGCGCTTCATGGCGCCTTCCCGCGCGCACCGTGCAACGCACGTTCCACCTCGGCCACGAACGTGTCCGGGTTGATCGGTTTCTCGATGTAGCCCGTGCAGCCGGCCTCCAAGGCCTTTTCCCGATCGCCCGGCATGGCGTAGGAGGTCACAGCGACGATCGGGGTGGCGCGTAGGGCCTCGTTCTGGCGTAGCGCGCGGGCCACGGCATAGCCGTCCATCGTTGGCAGTTGGATATCGAGCAAAACCAGCGTTGGTGTCGAGCTGCGCGCGGCTTCGATACCGCGCGCGCCATCGGCGCAGGCACGGACCGTGTAGCCGCTGCGCTCCAGCAGAAACGTCACCAGGTAGCGGTTCTGTTCGTTGTCTTCGATCAACAGTACCGAGCGGCTCATGGCTCGAGCTGCCTCTCCAGCGGCAATGTCGCGCTAAATGAGCTGCCCTGCCCGAGCGTGCTCTCGGCGACAATCGTTCCGCCGAGCAAGCCCGTGAGGCGCCGACAGATGGCGAGCCCGAGGCCCGTGCCTTCGTGCTGGCGTTGCAAGCCCGAGTCGATCTGCCGGAAGGGCTGGAACAAGGACGATAGATCCTCTTGTCGCATGCCGATGCCGGTGTCCGATACTCGCAGGCGCACCGCGGGCACCGCACTCCCCGCGCCACGCGCGTTGAAGTCGTCGATCAGCTCGACGGTGAGCGTCACTCCACCCCGCTCGGTGAACTTGAGTGCGTTGTTCAACAAGTTTAACAGCACTTGTTCGACTCGCCTCTGGTCACTCGACATCGCCGGCAACGAACTCGGTTCGATGACGCGCAAGGAGAGCCCCTTCTTCTCGGCCAGAGGCATTACGGATCCAGTGACCCGCGCGATCGAGGCGTGCAAGTCGAACGCAGAGCAGCGTACCTCGAGCTGCCCCGCCTCGATCTTGGAGATGTCGAGGACATCGTTGATCAGATCCAACAGGTGCCGCGCGCTGCCTTGCACCATGCCCAACTGCTTGGATTGCTCCGAGTTGAGCGGCCCCGCCATGCCCTTCAAAACGATGCCCGTAAAGCCGAGGATCGAGTTCAGTGGCGTGCGAAGCTCGTGCGACATGGTCGCGAGAAAAGCCGACTTGACGCGATCCGCCGCCTCGGCACGCTCCTTCGCGGCATCGAGGTCGCGCGTTCGCTCCTGCACCTTGCGCTCGAGGCTTTCATTCAATTCACGCAGCGCCCGCTCCGCCCGCCGCCGCTCGCTGATGTCGACGGAGAGCACGAAGATCCCCTCGGGCACGGGCTGCGCCCGCACGTCGAACCAACCTTTGTGTCCGTCGGTGAATTCGAACTCGGTCTCCGCATGCACGGCGACGCGATCGTCCATGCAACGGCGCAGCATCGCGAACACATTGCTCGCTTCGATCCCGGGCCAAGACTCGGGCATGGTGCGCCCCAACAGCTCTACGTTCGGTCTGCGGTTCTGCAGGGACGCGGCTGGATTGAGATACAGGTATCGCCAATCGAAGCCGATCAGCTGGCATCCCTCCAGAATGGTGTCGAGGGTCGAGCGGTAGCGCTCCTCGGTTTTCTTGAGCGCGTCTTCGGCGCGCTTGCGCTCGGCAATGTCTACACCCACCCCAACCAGGCGCAGCGCGCCGTCGAGCTCGATGCGCTTGCCGGTGAAGAAATGAGGAGTGAGGTGGCCTTGCTTGGAACGCAACGACGCTTCGACGGTCGCTTCTCCCTTCTCGAACACTTCGCCGATTCGCTCCTCGAGCAACGCTCTCTCCTCCGCCGGGAAGAAGTCGAGCGGATGCATGGTCGCGATCTCTTGCGCCGAATAGCCCGAGACTCGCTCGAAGTTGCTGTTCCAACGCAAAAAATGCCCGTGCTCATCGTACAGGTAGAAGATCCCCGGCATCGCCTCGATCAGCCCGCTGGCGAAGCCCTGCTCGTCTTTCACAATCGCCTCCAGACGATTGGCCAGCTCGATCTCTACGCCCTGCACCCTGGACATTCGTCACAGCTTGCCAGCTTCCGACCGCCGATCCTTGGAGATTGTAGGGCGCGTCTCAAAAAGGTCGGCAAGGGGCGCTTCGTCTCGAGTTTCGCGCGCGGCGAAGACGGCTTTCGCCAGGGCCTCGCGCTTTATTCAGCGCGGTGCTTTCCGTTCTACGCTACCCTGGCACGGTGAAATTGTCAGGCTGGTCAGCGCGAGCCTGTTGGTCGGCCCCGATCTTGCTGACGCTATCGCTCTGCGGTGCGAACTCGGCGTATGCGCAAAATGGCGAGCGGACGGCGGACGAAGTCGAGCATTCGAATCAGCAGCGGGCAGAGGCTCTGTACAAAGAAGGCGCGCTGCTCTTGGGTGCCGGAAGGTACTGGGAAGCCGAGGCTCGCTTTCAGGAAAGCCTCAAGCTGCTCAGAGGGCGCGGTACACTGCTGAACCTCGCCATTTGTCACGAGAATCTCGGGCGGCTTGCCAGCGCTTGGCGCGAGTTGAAATCGCTCGAGCAGGAGTCGGCTGCCGCCGGCGATACGGCGCGAGTAGAGGTCGCGCGCGAACACCTCGCGTGGATCGAACCGCAGCTTTCGTACCTGAGCGTCAGCGTGGCGCCCGAGGCACAGGTTGCTGGCTTTCAAGTCGCGCTCGACGGTGAACCGGTGTCCGCGTTCGGTGTCATGTTTCCCGTCGATCCCGGGCGCCACCAACTGCGAGCCAGCGCGCCGCACAAGAAGGATTGGAGCGCTGAGCTGAGCTTCCAGACTGGCAATCAGCCGCAAAGCGTGACGATCCCGAGCCTGGATGATGCGGAAGTAGTGCTGATCGCTCCCCCGCCGCAAATTCCTACCCAGGCTGCGGTGCCCCTGCTTCACCCACTCCCCGAATCGCCGCCGAAGGCCGACTACTCGGGCGTGTATATCGCAGGTGCGGCGACAGTCACGCTCACGGCGGGCGCGGTCGTCTCGGCGATCCTCTACTACGATCGTCGTGCTGCCTATCACGACGCCATCAGCGACCCTGACTCTTTCAGCTCAGAGGAACAGAGCGCGCGCCGAGCTTCTGCGGAGAAGATGGCCTGGATCAACGGCACGCTGATCGTGTCTGCGAGCATTGGCGCGGCCGTAACCGGGTTCTTGTGGTACCGCGCGGCGCACGCAAGCAAGGCTCGCATCGCCGATCGCGCGTGGCTCGGGCCGTTGGTCGTCAGCTCGGGCGCGGGGTTGCAAACCGGGGCGAGCTTCTAGCGCGACTCGTTCAGATCAACCCGCGTGAGGGTTCATTGCGGCTGGTTTTTGGGATCGGCCGTGGACGACGGCCTGGGCGGGCCTGGCAAGACCACGCCCCCGTTGCCAGGTTTTTTCGGTGCACTCGCCGCCGCCGCGGCACTGCGGACTGGTTGCGCTCGAGCATCGGGCTTGCGGTCTTTGAAATCCGGCGCGCTCGACAAGGTGCTCGGTGCGGGCGGTGCCTCGAACGTGGGGGCGACTTCCATCGCGTTGGGCGGAGCCTGAGTTTTCGGCTTTTTGTCGTTGCTTGCCGGCCCCGACTCGCTAGGCCTTTGGATTCGGCCGGTCGCGCTGGCTGCGGCACTGCCAGCTTCATAGTGCGCGCGAACCCCGCGCACGACGAACCAGTAGAACAGCGCCGCGAGCACCGCCACCAGCGCCAACGCCTTCACACCGAAGGTGCGCTGCACGACGGGCACGCCCCGCGAATCCAGCATGTGCGTGCTCGATGCCCCTGCGAGTGAGCTACGGCCCGAGACCAAAGTGGGCGCTTGAATGTAACGCAATGGGCTCGGCGACTCGACGGTATCGTTCACCGGAGTCGGGGTCGGAATCGGCGCGGTGGCCAGAGCCGGAGTCGGCGTAGTCCGCGCGATGCCCTCGATGCGCAGTACGAGCGCCTCCGAATTCGGACTCGCCATCGGTAGCAATGCCCTGGCCAATTCCGCGGCATTGGCGAAACGGCGCTCGGGGTCGCGGTTGAGACAACGCAGGACCACCGCCATGAGTTCTTCCGGCATTTTGCGGCGCTGCTCGACGCTGATCTCGGGCACCGTGTCGCTCAACAAAGACGCCAAAATGGCGACCGGCGTGTCGCCGTGAAACGGGCGCTCACCCAAGACGAGTTCGTACAGCACGACCCCGAGCGACCAAATGTCACTTCGCGCGTCGGCCACTTTGGGCGCCCTCGCCTGCTCGGGCGACATGTAGTGCGGCGAGCCCAGCAAACGGTGGCTCATCGTCAAACTGTCTGCGGGCGCCACATTGGGATCATCCAATGCCTTCGAGATCCCGAAGTCCAACACCTTGATCAGCGGCGTACCGTCGGTCTTACGAGTCAGGAAAAGGTTCGAAGGCTTGAGGTCGCGATGCACGATCCCGAGCGCGTGCGCGGTCGCGAGCGCCTCGCAGATCTGCAGCATGAACCCAACCGCCTCCGAGCTCGGCACGAAGCGCTCCGCGATTTCCGTCGCGAGATCACGCCCCGAGAGCAGCTCCATGACGATGAACGGCGCACCCTCGTGCTCGCCCACATCGAGCACCTGCGCGACGTGCTCACTGCGAATGCGAAAGGCGGCCCGCGCCTCGCGCAGAAAACGAGCCACCGCGTCCGGGTCGCTCGCCAGCTCCGGGACCATGAACTTGATCGCAACGCTCTCACTCAGCTGCTCGTGGAACGCCTGCACCACGTAGCCCATGCCACCGCGGCCGAGGACCCGCTCGACGCGGTACTTGCCCGCGATTTTTGCGCCGACCTCGATCACAACCCCCGGTATATCACGGCGGCATGGGCCGGTCCCGAGGCCGGCGTGTGGCGTTAATCCGGGCTAATTCCCGCAGCGCGATAGGCAGACGGTCTGCGCGGGATCCGCACACTCGAGCACGAGATCGGTTTCGTAGTCGAAGCCCGGGCTGGGGGCTACGCCTGGCAGCCATCGGTCGCAATGCTCACCTTTATTGCCTCGATTCGGGTGACCGTAGAGGTCTCCAGGCGGGACCGGGCCAGAGCTGGTGCTGTAGAGAGACATCTGATGCACGAAGTCCGGCGGACACCACGGGTCATTTGTCGGGCTGGCGGAGCACGTCGTGGTGGTGCGATCTCGGTACCAAGATGCCGGGTCCGCGACCAACTGGTTGCCCGCAGCGGAGACGACGAAGCCAGGCAGAAACGCTGCGCACTGCGCCGCGCAAACGGCCGGGTCGTCACACGCGGAGTTAGCCTGTGGGTAGGCGATTTCGTAGATGATGCTGCTCTTGGCGGGGACTCGGATGTTCACGAAGCGCTGATCCGGCCCGGGTTTCAAATTCGCACGCGCTTTTTCGGCTGATGGAGCGTAGGGAAACTTCGGCTGCATCTTACCCAATTGCTTCGATGTCCCGCTTTCGCCTTCGCCAACCACGGCGGTTGCCGTCCAATTCGGGCAGTTGTTCCCCAGCTTCGTGCGCGCGAACAAATCTTCCCAGAGCTTGTAACGACCAGCCAAGCATTGCTGAAAGCCCGGCAACGCCTTGTGAAACGTCTGGAGCTGAAGGAGCTTCTTCACCTTCTCGAGGCCCTCTGGTCCGTCCTTGCAACTGCTGAATTTGTTTTCTAGGGCTTGGTTGTCATTCACGTAGAATGAATCCGGGCCGATCGTTCCAGTGCAGCTAACGGTGGCTTGCGCTAGGAGTGCTGTCAGACCGAAATAGCCTTCACAGGGGTCGCCCGGTGGCTGCGTGACAGCGGCGTGTTCGGCGTGGCAGGCGCTGCTGCCAATGCACAGCACCAAGGAACCTAAGACCTGCAACGTTTTGGTGTTCATTCTATCCTTTGCTGACTAAACAGCCGTTTCCGCGAGCCGGCAAGTGGACTTGGGGGGATGCTAAAAATCACTATCGCGGCCAATCCGAGAGCCAAAGCATTTTGAGGCCGTGCCGGCACCTGGAGTTTGAAGTAGCGTTACGAGCATGTTGCGGACCGCTTTGCTGGCTTCGGCAGTGCTTTGGGCGTGCGGTGGAGGCACGCAGCACCACGCTGACACGAGACCCGACGGATCCAGCGCCGGCATGTCCACAGGAGGCATGGGTGAAGCGGGCGAGGCCGGGGCGGCTATGCAGGATGAAGCGGGCTCGACCGGCTCGTTTGGCGGAGCCAAGGGGCATGTTATCGATGGTGGCTCATTCTCCGTAGCGGGTAGGATCAACTTAAGCGTGGGCGGCGTAGGCGGCGTAGGTGGCGCCGGCGGCGTGGGCGGGAGCGCCGGTTTGGGCGCGTCCTCAGGCGGTGATGCTGCGGGTGCCGCTGGGGCGGATGACCCCGCGCGCTTGTGCGCGCTCGCGACGCTGGACGGGCACGATCCGTCTGATCAGTCAGCACTCATTGCTTCCAGTTACTGGCAGATTCTCGTCACCGAGTGCCGTTACGCTGGATTGAACTGTGGCGTCGACCCCAACACACAAGCCCTGTTGTTGAACACTTTGCGCCAGTACGGTCCGCAGCTTTGGCATTGCGATGGCTTGGTTGCACACGACTTCCGACTCGTTTACCAGGGGCGCACGGTGACTCAGTTCGACGGCGAAGCACTGATCGATTTGTACGTGACGCTCACGATGAGGAAGTTACTGCTATCCGACAGTGACGCGGGAGGCCTTCGAAAGCAGTTGCTTGCCCTGATGGCAACATCGACCGCACTCTTGGCTGATTCCTCGTCGATTTCGCTCTGTTCGGGTGCGTCTTGTCCATCAAGCGGGCCAGCCGGTGGAGCGGGAAACAACGACACCCGTGGCGCAAGTGGCGCGTTGGGGGGCAGCATGAACCAGGGCGGCGCCAATTGACCTCGAAGTATGCGCTTGGCACGAGCTTACTTTTGGCATCGAGCTGCGCTCTGATCGATCCGATCGACGTCAGTCCAACGGCTCACGGGGCGGCGAGTTCGGCGGGCTTCGGTTCGACGATGGCAGGCGCCATGAATGGCTCCAGCGGGAGTGGCGTCGCTGGCACCGAATCGAATGCGGGCGGCTCGTCAGGTAAGACTTCTGACGAAGTCCCGTGCGTCGTGAACGCGGACTGCGAGTCCAAATCACGTTGTCTCCCCACGGGTGTCTGCGCTTCTCTGATCACCGATACGACGGGACCCTGCCCCAAACTGATAGGCGGAGAGTTTGCAAGTGATCCGAACGCGATCTTTTTCGGGGCCTTCGCCCCTTTGGACCAGGACAGCGTCGAGGCGCAGACCATCTCGGCAATCTACGAAATGGCTGCAGAGGAATTCAACGCCTTGGGTGGCCTCAGGGGCGCATCTGGTGGCCGGCCAAGTCCCTTGGTGGTTACGGTGTGTAACAACTCCGAGGCGAGTACGCCCCAGGCTCTCAGCCACTTGATCAACGACGTGCAGGTCCCAGCGTTGCTCGCTGCAATGGATGCGAACCAACTCCTTGCCGGTTTCAACGCTTATCCAGACACGTTCTTCGTCAGCGCTTTCAACGGATCGAGGGAACTTGCGGACGTGAGCGGAGGGAGATTGTGGACGATGTTGGGGCGTCCTGCGGACTATGCGGATATCTACGCGGCGCTCATGCCGCACGTAGAAGAGTCGGTGCACGCTGACCTGATTCAAAACGGGAACGACCGCAAACTTCGAGTCGCAACAGTGATCGAAGTCGAAAGCGCTTTCGAACTCGAGCTCTCCCGCGCAGTTTTGTCCCGGATCACCGTCAACGGCTCGAGCTTGGCAGACCAGCCGAGCAACTACCTGGGGACCCAGGTTGCCACCGACGGCTCGAATGTGGTGCAGGTCGTCCAAAGCCTGTATGAGTTCTCGCCAGACATTGTCTTTTCGTTTGCCGGGAATTTGTTTACAGCAGGTCACGGCGTGATGAACCGGCTGGACCAGGAGTACTGGCCCGACCAACGGCCGTTTTACGTTCTCTCGCCAGAAAATGCCCAAGCTGGCGCGGACGTCAGCGCCGAGCTGACACGGCTTCGAAAAGCCGACAAAGACAACGTGCATCGCGTGCTGGGGGTCGCGTCCGCAGGACTTCCTCCAGGTATGACCGATGCGCTCAATGCCTTCAAGCTGAACCTCCTGGCTAAGTACCCCGATGCAAGGACGGATTTCGGCAACTACTACGACGCCTTCTATTATTTGGTTGACGCCATGTACGCGAGCCCCCGGCAGGCATTTCGCGATGGCACCCTCAGCGCCGGGGATCTCGCTCGCGGGATGCGGCGTCTGACGAATCTCAGCAAGGCAAAAATCGATGTTGGCCCCAACGGCATTTCTGACATGTTCAGCACATTGAATAGCTCAGATTCCGAGACCCAACTGTACGGCACGATGGGGGCGCCCGACTTCGACCGGACGACAGGAATGCGTCGCGAATCAGGCAGCGTCTTCTGTTTCGACTCGCCCCGCTTGAATATTCAGAACGACGTGATCGCCTATCACCGAGACACCGATCGGCTGCAGCAAGTGGAACACCCGCCTTGCTTGGTCGGCTTTCTCAGCCCATAGCGACAGGTCAACGTTACGTCGAGCAGCTTGGAGCCGCTCGACATTGAGCTTGTCCCAATGCTCCGCTCAGAGCTTGCACTTTCCGGCCACGCATGTCTGAGACATATCGGAGCACACCTGGACGGTGCTCGCGATGCCGAAAAGCGGGCGCGTATCGACATCGGGAAAAGTGTCCGGATCGCAGCCGTCCAGCGGAACGGGCTGTGCGCATCGGCCTGAGTCACCAAGGCCCAGATCGATGCAAACTGTCTTCGTGCCGGTGGTACAGTTGGCGTTCGATGTACATACTTTGCCCTGGGGCCCGAGCCACTGACTCGCATACGGGATGCAGTCCGCGTTCACTGTGCACTGAGGGGTCCCGCCTGAACCGGAAGAGCCGCCGTTAGACGCGCCGCCGCCAAGGCCGCCAGCACCGGTGCCCGAGGCACCCGCGCTGCTCGCGCCTCCACCGCCATTCGAAGCGTCACTGCCCGAAGAACCGCCATTTCCTGCGCCTCCATTGGAAGAGCCGCCGCTGGTAGAGCTCGCGCCTCCATTGGAAGAGCCCCCCGCATTTGTGCCCGCGCCTCCATTCGTGCTGGCTCCGCCAGTGGCCGGCGTTCCGCCAGTTCCAGCGACTCCAGCTCCAGCGACTCCAGCTCCAGCGACTCCAGCTCCAGCGACTCCAGCTCCAGCGACTCCAGCTCCAGACGTTCCAGCATTCGCGGTGCCGCCATGGCCGCTCGCCCCGCCGTTGGTCGCGCCCGCGGCCGGTGCTCCGCCAGTTCCTCCGCCGGACGTGCCCGCGTTAGCTGTGCCGCCATGACCTGCAGCGCCGCCGCCCGGCGCGCCCGCGTTCGGCTCTCCGCCATTGCCCGAGCCCGCATTGCCCGAGCCCGCATTGCTCGAGCCTGCATTGCTCGAGCCTGCATTGCTCGAGCCTGCATTGCCCGAGCCCGCGTTGCCCGTACCGCCGCGGCCGGCTGTCGGTTTTCGTCCTGCCGTTGCGGTGCTCCCGCCTTCATCGGCTTCGCCGGCTTCGCCTAGGCCGCCCTGCCCGGCGACGGGATCGAGCGGGTGATCATTGTCGCTGCACGCCGGAAGTACCGCGCACGCACAGCCGGCACTCAAACCCAAGATCAGCGCTGCATTCGCCAATGATTTCACGAAACCTCCAAAGCTAGGACCCGCGCGCACTTTCCCACGACTCATTCCTGCTCGGCAAGCCGTGAAAGAGTACACGGGTAGGAGAAGCGGATGCGGCATTTTCTGCCGAACCTTCACGCTTGTGGCACACGCGTGTAGGTGTCACTCGCTCGGCGCTCAGGCCTGCTCACATGTTAATGTATTCGGCGTTGACGGAGCCGAAGCAACCGCACGACGCGTTGTTCAAGAAGACGTTCTCGGAGGTCGAGCACGCCGCGGCTGAGTTTCGAGCGGTGTTGCCCGCGGAGCTGGTCTCGCGCACGGACTTTTCAACGCTGGCGCTTTCCCCCGGCAGCTACGTGGATGAAGCTTTGTCGGGTTCGCAATCCGATCTGCTGTTCTCCGTGCGGGTGTCGGGTAAGCCAGCGTTGCTGTACGTGTTGTTCGAGCACCAGAGCAGCCCCGACAAGCTGATGCCGCTCCGCTTGCTGGGCTACATCGTTCGCATCCTGGTGCGTTACGTGGATGAAGCGAAGGCGGGCGGCGACAAAGCTGGCGGTGACACTCTGCCCTTGCCAGTGGTGATCCCGGTCGTGCTGCATCACGGGAAGTCAGGTTGGGCGGTCGCCACGCGACTCGAAGAATTGCCGTGGTTGCCGATGAGTCGGTTGCCGCCACTATCGGCAGAGCGCTCGACGCCGCTCAGCCCGAAGTGAAGGATGCCCTGATGACCCTCGCAGAAAAGTGGGAAGCTGACGGTTACGCCAAGGGTTATGCGAAGGGTTCTACGAAGGGTTATGCGAAGGGCTATGCCGAAGGTCGCGCTGAAGCTCGCGCCGAAGGCTACGCCGAGCTCTTTTGCAAACTACTGACTCTTCGGTTCGGTGAATTGGCGGAGCCCATCGTGCGGCGCATCACGAGCGCGAGTGAAGTCGAGCGTGATCGCTGGGTCGAGCGATTGCTGACGGCCGACACGCTCGACGCGGTCCTCCGCGACTGACGTCACGCAGGCGGGAACCACGTGGGGCTCGGAGGTGCGATGCTGGGGCGCGGTCGCCCCTCTCGAACTTCATCCACGGCGTCTAGGCGTGCATGTCGGTTGGCCTGCGATGTCGCGAAACGGGCGCTGAGAACCGGCTTATTTCGCGCCTTACCTGCTGACGCACTTGTCCGTACGACGTTATCGGGTGCCCGACAAAACGGCGCTGGTCTCGACTTTCGTAGTTGGTCCCGCGGCGCGGATGTTGGACTCTTGGAGATCCCGCCATGCGCAACATTTTCGTCCGCTCATCGACTCGCTTCCTGCGTCTACCATCGGCTGCTCGAGTCGTGCTGGGCATTGCGCTCTCGGTGGCTTGCTCCGGGGTTCCGCAGGTTCCGTCGACTGGTGACGGGGTTGGCGCTTCGGGCGGCTACGGCGGAACCGCGGGCACGAGCAGCGGCGGCGGCGGGCGCGGCACGATCGATGTGTCGCCGATCGGTGATGCCGGTAGCTCGAACATGGACAATGCGGGCGGGGAGGGCAACACCGACGACGATCCGGTGTGCGGTGACTCCGTTGTGGATTCGAGTGAAGGCTGTGACGACGGCAACGCCAAGAGCGGTGATGGCTGCGATGGCACGTGCAAGGTCGAGCACGGCTACACCTGCGGCAAGCCAGGAGAAGAGTGTACGGCCACGCTCGTCTGTGGTGACGGTGAGGCCGGGCCCGACGAGGCTTGTGATGACGGCAACACGTTGTCCAAAGATGGCTGTTCGGCGACTTGCACGGTGGAGAACGGCTTTGCGTGTCCGACTTTCGGTAAGGCGTGTACGCCCACCACTGCTCCCGTGGTCTGCGGCAACGGCACGACCGAGTTTGGTGAGACGTGCGATGACGGAAACACGGTCGCGCTCGACGGCTGTTCCAAGACTTGTCAGACCGAGCCTGGCTACACCTGCAGTGGTGCGACTTGTACGGCCAACGCCGCGTGTGGTGACGGCACGCTGAATAGCGGCGAGCAGTGCGACGACGGCAACAAGGTGCCGGGCGATTGCTGTAACGGCGCGTGTGGCTTGGAATCGAATTGTAAGTGCAGCACGCCTTCGTCCGGCGTGGGCCCGCAGGTGTGCGTTTCGACCTTGATCTGCGGTGATGGCGCGGTCACGGGTGACGAGGCCTGTGACGACGGCAACAAGGCCGGCTCTGATGGCTGCAGCGCGGATTGTTCGACCGTCGAGGGCGGCTTCACTTGTCCGGCCGCGGGCGGCTCGTGCAGCCCCGCGGTGGTGACCTGTCCGAACGCGAAGATCGACGCGGGCGAAGAATGTGACGACGGCAACTCGGTCGGCAGCGACGGCTGCTCCTCGAATTGCAAGGTAGAAGCGGGCTACACCTGCCCCACGGCGGGTCAAACTTGTGTGCTGAAGGAGTTCTGCGGCAACGGCAAAGTCAGCTACACGAGCGGCGAGACCTGCGACGATGGCAACACCACCGCCCTCGACGGCTGTTCGGCGACCTGCAAGATCGAGAGCGGGTCGACTTGTAACAACGCGGTTTCGCCTTCGCTCTGCGTCAAAGAAGTGTGCGGCAACAAGAAGATCGCCGCCGGTGAGACCTGTGACGACGGCAACGCGACCGCCGGTGACGGTTGTTCCGCGACTTGTAAGCTCGAGGCGGGCTACACCTGCCCGGTGCTCGGTTCTGCCTGTCGTACGGTGTGCGGTGACAAGAATACCGTGGTCGGCGTCGAGCAATGCGACGACGGCAACAAGGCCGACAACGATGGTTGCAATTCGCGCTGTCAGCTCGAGCCGGGCTACGTGTGCGACGCCGCGGGTGCTTGTCGGAAGACAGTGTGCGGCGACAAAAACCCGGAAGGCACCGAGCAGTGTGACGACACGGCGACGGGGGCGGTCGATCTGCCGTTCGACGGTTGCTACAAGTGCTTGGTCGAACCTGATTGTTCGACGGGCGCGTGTAAATCTGCCTGCGGAGACGGTCAGCGCTTTTCCGACGAGCAATGCGACGACGGCAACACCTTCAACGGTGACGGCTGTTCCTCGAAGTGTCTGATCGAAGCCGGCTTCAGCTGCATGGATTCTGCCGCAGGCGTGTTGCCCTCGAGCAAGAGCTTGCCGGTCATCGCTCGCGACTTCATCGGCCTCGGCCGGCAGAAGAATTCCTCGCCCACGGATGGCAACTACCATCCGGACTTCAACATGCACTTGGGCAGTGGCATCTACAAGATGGTGAAGACCACGCTTTCTGCGGCGGGCAAGCCGGAGTGGCGCTGGCTGCCGTACAAGAGCTCCGAGGCGAGCACGCCGGCGAACAAGACGACCTACACGCCGCTCAGCACCGCGATTTGTACCTGCAACGAAAGCGCGCCGGCCGCCTCTTGGGTGACGACGACCGAGACTTGGGCGACAGGTACGGTTGGCAACGCGAACAACCCAGGCAGCAGCAAGAGCATCACGCTCGTGCGCCCGCCTTGCAGCTGCACGGACGCGACCGCCTGCACCTGTGACAACGCGGGCCACATGTACCGCGACGGCGGCGCTGATAACTCCTCGCAGCGCAGGAACCTTTCGAATCCCGCGAATTTCGCGCAGTGGTACACGGATGTGGCCGGTACGAATCTGAGCATCCCCTACACGCTCAACCTGACGCTCACCGACACGCCCACCGCGACCTACTCCAATCTGGGCGATGCCAATTCGACTGCGTTCAACCCCTTGGCGGGCTTGGGTTGGGTCGCGAAAGGTGATGAAACGGCTTCACAGGTTTCGGTTCCCGCCGTGGCGGCCTGTGGCAGCAGCGAAACCAGCAACGTTTCCTTTTCGACCGAGACCCACTTCGTGTTCGAGTACAAAGGCGGCGAGCGTTTCGACTTCTCCGGTGACGACGACACCTGGGTGTTCGTGAACAAGATTCTGACCGTTGATTTGGGCGGTTTGCACGGCAAGCAGACCGGCTATTTCATCTTGGATGCCGACACTGACGGCGCGGGAACCGATACCGCGGATGGCAGCGCGACGGCCAACGCCAACGGCTCCTACTACGATGGGACGATCTACTCGACCAGCGCGTCGACGGGGAAGCTCGCGCTCGGCTTGGTCGTGGGCAAGGTCTACGAAGTGGTGATGTTTCAGGCCGAACGCAATCAGTGCGGCTCGAACTTCGGCGTCACGCTCAAGAACTTCGGCAAGCCGAAGTCGATTTGCACCTCGAAGTGCGGTGACCCGGTCGTGGCCGCAGACGAGGCCTGCGATCTGGGCGCGGGTGCGAACACCGGCGCTTACGGAGGCTGCAACGCCAACTGCACGCTCGCCCCGTACTGCGGTGACAAGAGCATCAACGGCCCGGAGCAGTGTGACGACGGCGTCAACTCGAACGTGTACGGCAGCATGACCAGCGGTTGTGCACCGGGCTGCAAAGTCGCGCCGTACTGCGGCGATAGCACGGTCGATGTGGCGTACGGCGAAACTTGCGACAAGGGCAGCGCCAACTCGGCTAGTGCCTACGGACCGGGCGCCTGCACCGCGCAATGCCAGCCGGCCCCGTACTGCGGCGATGGCGTGGTAAATGGCACGGAAAACTGCGACGAAGGCCAGAACAACGGTGGTCCGACGAGCAAGTGCGACACCAGCTGCAAAGTGAAATGCGGCAACGGCGTGCTCGACCCCGGTGAGCAGTGCGACAAGGGCACGGCCGGCAACACGGGCGCCTACGGCGGATGTAAATCGACCTGCGTGCTCGCGCCTTACTGCGGTGATGGCGTGAAGCAAGCCAACGAAGGCTGCGACGACGGAAAGAACGACGGCAGCTACGGCACCTGCACTGCCACGTGTCAGCTCGGCGCGTACTGCGGTGATGGCAAGCTCGACGACGCGGCTGGCGAGCAGTGCGACCTCGGCGCGCAGAATCAGGCCAACCCGTACGGCAAGAACCTGTGCGCGACGACCTGCAAGCTCGCGCCCTACTGCGGCGACCACTCGGTCAACACCTCTTTCAGCGAAATGTGCGACGACGGCGCGCTCAATAGCAACAGCGCCGCAGGCGTGTGCAAGCTCGATTGCTCTGGATACAACTCGCCGCCCTCTACCTGCGGCAACGGCAAGATCGACGCGGGCGAGCAGTGTGATCCCCCAGGTGGCACGTGCGACGCGCGCTGCCGTTACAAGTGCGGTAACGGCATCAAAGACAGCGGCGAAGCTTGCGACAACGGCGTCAACGACGGCTCCTACGGCACCTGCAAGATCGACTGCACGCCGGCCGACTTCTGCGGTGACGGCACCAAGAATGGTAGCGAGCAATGCGACCTCGGCGCGGGCAACAGCGCCGGCGCCTATGGCGCCGGTAAGTGCACCAATGCTTGCAAAGTCGCGCCGTACTGCGGTGATCACCGCACCAACGGCAACGAGGAATGCGACGGTCAGATCGGTTGCACCGCGAGCTGCCTGTGGGATTCGATCAAGTGAGAACCCGCTAGTTCTGTTTGGGGGCGATCGCGATCCAGCGACGCACCCCGCGGCCCGGCGCTATTCCGCGCGCTGTGCGCTGACTCAGAACCGCTGTAGCCACACTTGGAGCGGCGGTTCCTTGCTCCAATCCCACTGCGCAACGACGGCGTCCAGATTGCCGTCGCCGTTGAGATCGCCGAGCCGAACGTGCTGAAAGTTATTCCCGCCCAACTGCCCATCGGCGGTGAATACTCCGTGTCCGTCGTTCCGAAGCAGTACGCTTGGCTGCCCGGGAGTTGCTGAGTAGGGGTCGTGGTTGCCAGCTACCGCGTCCAGATCGCCGTCGCCATCCAGATCACCGAGCACGATCTCCACGCTGCCCGAGAAGGGGCTACTGCCCAGCGAAAAGTGGGCACGACCGTCGTTCAACCAAACTTGGTCGGGAGGGTTGCGCGCGCCGGCCGCCCCCCAACTGCCGACGAACAAGTCCAGATCTCCGTCGCCATCCAGATCTCCGAGCGCGAGCGAGCGTGAGGCATCGACGCCGAAAGTGCTCACCTCTTTGAACGAGCCAAGCCCGTTGTTCAGCAGCACCGAGCCCCGCTCCTTCGCAGGCGAACCGTCCCAGACGACCGCGACCAGGTCCAGCGTGCCATCGTTATCGAGGTCGCCTGCCTGGATGTCGGCGCAGTAAGCAACGGCGAAGGCGACACTCGTAAAATGTCCATGCCCGTCGTTGACTCGAAGTGCACAGGGACCTGTCGAACTGTTGACGGCGGTGATGACGTCTTGATCGCCGTCGGCGTCGAAATCGCCCGTTGCGTAGGCCTCGCCCAACGCCTCCGTTTTGACGAACACGAAGTCGCCCTGGTTGAGGAAGACCGAAGACGATGCGATGTCCAGAGCGCCGTCGCCATCCAGATCGATCAGCAGCGAGCGCGCGTCGGCGACCAGTATGCCGCGGCGAATGAACCTGCCCGCTCCGTCGTTCTCCCAAAGCACGCTCGGGGCACCCCCATATCGGGTCGAGCTGATCGCGTCGAGATCGCCATCTTGGTCGAGGTCACCGAGCGCGACGTCGCGCCCGCTGTCGAGCATTTGCCCGCTGTCTTCGAATTGCCCAGACGAACCAGCCCGCACGGCTGCGCGATACTGCCAGAGGCGCGGCCCGCCGAGCTCGGCGCCCAACCAGCCGCTGACGAGCTCACCGGGAAAGTAGGGAACACGCCCCGTCCCATCTGGCGCGAACGGCAGCACCGTCAGGACACTGGGCTCGGTTTGCATCGGAAACGTCACGTCGAGAGGACCAGTGAACGCACCCGAGAGCGTCAATGCGGTGTCGCTCACCACCTTTGGTGGACATGAAAGACCCACCCGCACACGAGTATTCGGGTCAACGTCGTTGGTCGCGTTGGCGGGAGTCACGAACGAAAATTTGGGATCGCTGCAAGCGCCGCCAGTGGCTCCCCCAGCCGTACCGCCTACTCCCGCCGCGCCACCCTGCGGGTTTGCTCCGGCGTGCCCGGTTAGCCCGGCACTGCCACCGGAACCAGCAACGGCGGGTGCGCCGCCTTGCGCGCTCGGGCCACCGCTGGATCCGCCCGTTGGTGCCGCGTTGCGCCCGCCGATCACGGTTGGGAACCCGCCGATTGCCGAGTCGACGTTGCCGCTCAACTCGGTGCGCGCACCGCAAGCAACCGCCGCGCCCGCCAAGAGCCAGAACAGATCCCGCGCTTGCCTGTGCCCCATCGTTCCCGCTCGGTACTAGCAGCTCGACTTGCCCCGTCAACTGGCGACCAAGCGGTCCGATAGACTTTCAACGGCTTGCATTTCCGTAAGATCCGCCCTAACTCCGGAGTCCTTTTTAGCGGGACGAAATGAAAAACGAAAACGCACTGGTTCGGTTTGGACTCGTATCGGTCTTGCTCGGAGGATTCCTGGCATCGGCGTGCGGTGGTCCGTCGACCACGTTCGTCAGCTCGTGGCGTTCCCCCAAAGCGGAGCCCGTGCAATTCCGCGGCGAGCCCGTTGCTGCGGTGGTGATGGTAGAGAACGAGATCACGCGACGCCAAGCCGAGGATGTGCTGTCGCGCGAGATCACCCACTACGGCGCCAAGGGCGTCTCGATGTACACGCTCATGGCAGGTGACCCAGAGAGCGACGAAGCGGCCGCGCGCAAAGCGATCGAGGGCGCTGGCGTGAAGGGTGTGGTCGTGATGCGCCCGAAGGGCAAACGCTCGAAGACCGAGACCCACGAGTACTATTCGGCGCCCATGTACGGCAGCTACTGGGGCGGCTACTACGGCTACGGCTGGGGTGAACCGTGGTCGTATGCGCGTGGCGGCTTGCCCACGACGGGGCCGCTCCCTCCGTACGGCTACGCGACCGGCTACACATCGCCCGGCTACTCGACCACCACGACCACCACCACCGAAGTCGTCGTGGTCGAAGTGCTCGTGTTCTCGCTAAAGCAGAACATGCTCGTCTGGGCCGGTGAGAGCGAATCGACGCCACCCGAGAAGGTAGACGAGTTCGTCACTCAACTTGCCGCCGCCACCGCCCGAGAACTCGGCGACAAGGGCTTGCTTTCATCGAAGTGAAGTCAGCATTTGCCGTCGAACCGCGGGCGCCGTATCGTGAGTTCGATGGCCGCGGTCGAAGGCACGAAGATCCCCGTTCGCAGGATGACGCAAGCGACGGATTTCGCGGCGCTCGATTCTGCGGCGGTGTTTCACTTCGTAGTCGTCAGCGCCAGTGATGCCGCTCGCGCGATCGCAGGCGAGCTGGAGGCGTATCTGATCGATCGCGCTGAGTCGCTGAACGACTTCAGCGCCAGCGAGCGCCGCGAAAGCGACGAGCGCGCCTTCGCGTTCGTCCGCCAGCTGGAGCAGCTCGGCTGCGTCGTGTGCGCGGGCGTGGATCAGGCGGACCTGCGCTTCGACGACGACCCCAGCAAAACACGAGCCTATGACGTGGCCTGCATCGCGGTGTCGAACCGCGCCGACGAAGCTGCGTTTGCGACCGTAACGAACGAGTGATCGGTTCCGCGCGGTCTGTTCACGTGTCGACATGTTTCCAACGCGCGTGCGCGGTTGTCAGCGCGCGTGAAATGGGTCGATGCTGCTTGTCCGGAGATCATACCCATGCGCTCATCTACCCGATTCAACGCACTGCCCCTTTTGTTCACATTGATCAGCGCGCTGCCCTTGGCAGCCTGTGGCAGCGGTGAGCTTCCGCCCGCGGTCGCACCAGAACCCGCCGCGCCAACGACTGCGAGCTCGGCGTCGGCGCCGCCACCTGCGCCGGTACCGACGGCCGTGGCCGAGCCAGCGCCCAACGCGGCAGCCGAAGCGCCACCCGCGCCGAAACCAAAGTTCGATCATCGGCACCCCGCGGTAGCCCTGTTCCTCGGCAGTCTCGACTCACTGGAGCTGACTGCGGAGCAGAAGCCGACCATCGCCGGCATCAAGGCCGACTTTGCCAAACACAGCGAAACCGCCAAGGAGCCGCGCGAAAAGCTGCAGGCGGATGTCGCGGCCGGCGTGAGCGCAGGCAAGCTCGATCAAGCCAAGATCGACGCGGACATTCGCGCCATGAGCGCCGCCGCAGCCGCCGCGCAGACCGCATTGCAAGACGACATGAACCGCTTGCACCAAGCGCTCACGCCCGAACAGCGCAAGAAGCTGATCGAGACCGCGCACGCGAAGGGCAAAGAGATGCACGAGCATGGCATGGCCATGCGTGAGCACGGCAAGGGCGGCGAACACGAGCATGAACACGGCGGCAAGGGCGGTGATCACGAGCACGGCGGCCCCGGTGACCCGCACGAGCATGGCGGCAAAGGTATGTGGGAAGGCCCGCTCGCCAAGTTGGGTGAAGAGCTGAGCTTGACGCCCGAGCAAGCCGCGAAACTTCGCACCAAGGTCGAGGCGCTGGTGAAAGCTCAGCAAGCCACCATGAAGACTAAAATGGCCGCGACCGAGAAGCACTTCGCCGCAGTCGGCAGCGCGTTCGAGAGCGATAAGTTCGACGCCAAGAAAGCCGGCGTGGGCGCGCCTGCTCCAGACCTCGTGAGCTCGATCGCGAGCGAGCGCGTGCAGTTCGTTCAGGCCGTGCTCTCCGTGTTGACGCCAGAGCAGCGCCCCAAGTTCCTGGCGCATATTCAGGCCCACAACGCCGAGATGGAGTGATCTGCGGTTGGCCTTCGCGGCTGTCATTTGACGCTCTTTCGAGCCGTGTATATGGCTCTGTCGATGAGGTGGGCAGCAGAACTAGCCGCAAACGGGGGCCGCGCACTGGGGCTCGTCCTTGCCGCGCAGTACGGTCTGGGTGGTTGCGCACAGAGCGTAACCACCCAGACCGTAAAGAGCCCCGTGTTCGAACGGCGAACGCAAGTGGCAGCGAACGAACCCCTGCTGCGCAGCGAATGGCAGGTCGCGGACGGCCGTGTCGTGGGTCACGTTTCGTGGGGTTCGTGCGTCAGCCAGCGCTCGTGGTCTGTCGAGGAGCAACGCATCGATCACGTGCGGCCATCCCCGCCCGCAGGTATTCTCATGGCGGGCGCGGGTGCGGCGGCAACTGTCGTGGGGCTTGCAACCCACAATAGTCAGCTCACCATCAAGTGCACGGACACCGTCTCGAGCAGTGAGTTTGGAAGCTTCCAAGATTGCCGCGGCGTAGAACCCGACAACACCGGGTCCAACGTTGCGATTTTATCCGGTGCTTTGCTGCTGGTGGTGGGCTCCGTGCTGATTGCAACGCGGCCGAGCGACAAGGTAACGGTGCTCAAACACGAACCGCACGCCGAGACGTCAGTCTCACCTTGCATCGCTCCCGAAGACCTGTCCGTGATGAGCCTGCTGCTGAAGCTCGGGCCAAACCGCTTCGCGCACATTACGGTCGCCGCTGACGGCGAGGCATCCGCGGACCTGCCCGCCGACGCGCATCTTCCGCGAGGGGCTGATCTGGACATCGTGGTCTATCGCGCGCCGACGGCGTTTGCCGCGACTCTGCCGCGTTGGACAGCGGTGGGCCATGTGCACGTCCCTGATTGAGCTCGGCCCGACTTGCTGAGCGGTGGGGGGCGCATTTCGCGGTATTCGACGCGGTGTGAGGCGCTGTGGGCGACTTGCGATCGCCCATCCTGATATCCTCGAGTGAGCGTGAATGAGCTAGCCTTTTTCAGGGTGAAGGCAAACGATCTGCGAGGCGTGCTTTTGACGGTTGGGCTCGGGCTGAGTGCGGCGAGCGCGGCCTGTCACGACGCGCGCTCGAAGGCGGATACGCCGAAGGCGGCGGCGCGAGGAGCGATCTTGAACGGCGAGCCACGACAGGGAGCAAAGGCGGGCGCGGGTGGCGATGCCCTGGCATCGGACGCCGGTGCGGACGCTGTTTCGGAGCCGGCTACCAGCGTGGAATTGGCGGAGGGCGTCCAGCGCATTGGGACAGAGCAAGTTCCGGCAACCTCCTCGAGCGCCGCGGTGAAGGCGAACAACGAGTTCGGGACGGCGTTGTTTGCTGCGCTGAGAGAGGACGCGGCGGGTAGGAATTTCTTGATTTCGCCGATCAGCGCTTCGTTCGCGCTGGGCATGACATACGCCGGCGCGCGCGGGCAGACGCGCACGGAGATGGCGCGCGCGTTACATTTGGGGGCGCTGTCGGGGGAACAGCTACTGCAAGGTCAAAACGCCTTGAGTCAAACGCTCGGCCAGCGCGGCAGATTCGCGTTCGAGCAGGCGCAGGCCAACTCCTTCGGTTCCCAGCCGCCCCCAGCGGCGAGTGACTATTCGCTCGAGATCGTAAATTCGCTGTGGGGCCAAGCGAGTTACCCTTGGGAAGGGTCGTTCTTGAAGACCCTCGCCGAAAACTATGGCGCGGCTCTGTTCAAGCGAGACTTCGTGCGCAAGCCGCAGCCGACGCGGCTCGAGATCAATCGTTGGGTCAGCACGCACACCAAGGACAAGATCAATGATCTGCTGCCCGAACCGGCGATCACGCCGGACACACGGCTGGTCTTGGTCAACGCGCTGCATTTGAAGCTGCCTTGGGAGACCGAGTTCAAGCAATCAGCCACCGAACCCGGGCCGTTCCGATGCTTGAATCTCAAAGAAGTGCCAATGGAGGTGACGGTGCCGTTCATGCACCGCCAAGGCAGATTCGCTTATCGCGACGACGGATCGGCTCAAGTCGTGGGGCTGCCGCTCAGCTCGAAGCGGCTATGGGTGATCGTCGCGTTGCCACACGTCGGCGTTTCGCTGGCGGCCTACGAGCGATCGTTACGTGCCGACGCGCCGGCCTTGGCCGTGCCCTCAAAGGAAGAACTCGTCGCGCTCGCGCTGCCCAAGGTGACCTTTACGTCACCCTCGTTCTCGCTGGCTCACGCGCTCGCTCGCTTGGGCATGTTGCAAGCTTTCGACTCGAAGCTGGCGGACTTCGAAGGCATGTGCAAAGTGCAGCCGGGCGAAGTGCCGCTGTACGTCGGGGACGTGGTGCAGAAGACGATGATCGCCATGCAAGAGACAGGAATCGAGGCCGCCGCGGCCACGGCGGTCGTCATGATGGCGGGTTCCGCGCGGTTGCCGGAGAAGCAGCCCGTGCCCATCCCGATGATCGTGAATCGCCCATATTTGCTGGCGATCGTCGATCAGCCGACGGGTGCGCTGTTGATGCTCGGGCACATCGAGCAGCCGAAGTCCGAGTGAAGCCGTTGGGCGTGGTCGTGTTCGACTTCGACGGCACGTTGGTGAGCCGTGATTCGTTCTTGGATTTCTCGGTGCGCTATTGCTTGCGACGCCCCGCTCGGTTCTTGCTGATCTTACTGTTGCTGCCACTGACCGCGCTGGCCCTGACACGCTCACGTCGCAGGGCGGCCTCAGTGCTGCTGTGGGCGATGACCGTTGGAAGTTCGACGCGCGCGTTCGTGCTCGAGTTACGACGCTACGCAACGGAGATACTGCCGAGCTACGCGCACGAGAGCATCTTTTCGGAGCTGAGTGCGCAGCTTCAGGCGGGTCAGCGCGTGGTGATCGCCACCGGCACGCTTCCGCTTTTGGTCGGTGGCTTGTTCGATGCCAGAAAGGTCGCTCGCTTGCCGATCGTTGGCTCGCGTTTGCGGCGCTATTGGGGCGGGCTGGTGGTCGAAACGCATTGCACGGGGCGGGTGAAGGTCCGCGAGCTCGAGCGCAAGCTGGGTATTCGCGAGTGGTCGGTGGTGTACACGGACAGCCTCGCCGATCGCGCGCTGATGAGTCGTGCGCGAGAGATCACCCTGGTCTCGCCGGACCAACGCACCGAGCAGCTCACTCGGCAATCGATCGATCGTGAAACGGTGCTTCGCGTGCTTCGCCCGAGGTAGCCCTCGAGCTCGAAATGTCGCGACCGAGCAACAGGTCTCGCATGCGCGCCGAGGCGCCGTCGTAGAAGCCAGCCTCCGCGGCGAATTCGGCGGGGTTGCGGAAGGTGCCGAATACGAGATCCCAGAGTCCTAGGTTGCCGTAATTGTCCCCGTGAACGCCGCGCATGTGGTGCAAGGAGTGGCCTTCGGGACGCTGCATCAAGTAGCCGAGCCAAACTGGAGTACGCACGTTGGTGTGTTGGAGCACGGCCATGAACAGCACCAGCAGACCTGCCAAGGCGACCGCGCCTTCGGAAAGCCCCAGGATCGCCACGACCACGGACGTGAGCACGGCCCCAATGGCGATATCGGCAGGGTGAAAGAAGCCCGCACCGAGCACGTCCACCCGCTCCGCGGCGTGGTGTAGTTGATGCGTGAAACGCCACAAGAAGTGATACCGGTGCTGTGCGCGGTGCAGCCAATAACCGACGAAGTCCATGCTGAGCACTCCGACCAGCGCGCCGCCGCAGGTTCCGAGCGCCTCTGCATGCACCAGGGAGTGCCCGGCAAAGCGTTCGGCGACCCACATCGGTAGGAGCGCGCCAATGGCCATCGTTGGTACGAACATCGTCCACCCGCGCAATGCCCAGCCCGCAACGCGCGGCAGCGGGCGCGCAGCAAACAAGCGCTCTACGGCGAACCCAGCGCCATAGAACAGCACGACGAAGACGGGTGCCAAGCGAGTCAGGTCGAGCAACGGTCACTCACTTTCGACTGGCGACATCGGCTGCGCGGTGTGACACTCCGAGCATGCGGGTGTACCTGTGTGCCTTCTTGCTGGCATTCGTGGTCGGGTCTTTGGCGGAGTATTGGGGGCACCGCTTCATGCACACTTGGTTCAAACGAGCCAAGCACATCCAGCATCACCAGAGTGCTGCCGGTCAGGGTTTTCTTCGGGAATTTTGGGGATACACGCGGGGCTCGTGGCCGATTTTCGTGGCTGGTTTTTGCCATTCGCATCAGGCCGGCTTGGGCTTTGCGCTGGGTGGCCTTTCGTTCTCCGCGTTCTCCGCCTATGCGCATGAGCTGCAGCACCAATACCCGGAGTGCTGTTTCTGGCTCAGCCAACCGATTCATCACGTGCACCACCGCGAGCGCCTTTGGTTCCACAACTTCGGCATCAGTTGTGATGTGTGGGATCGCGTGTTCGGGACTTATCGCGCCGTCCCGCACGAGCGCATGGCCCGCGTCGATTGGCTCAATCTGTTTCGTATCAAGTGGTGCTGAGGCTTGCGCGTGCGTGTGTCGGCTAAGCATTGACGCCGTCCTCGGCGGTCGCGACGGCTGACGCAGCCATTGCGTGTTCGGGCGGTGGAACGAGGCTGGCCTCGAAGAAGCTGACCTTGCCTACCACTTGCTCCAGATCGCGCGGGGTGTGCTTGAGCGGCTCGCAACGCGAGCTGAGCCCGTAGGCCGCGTGCCACGCGCTCGAGACTAGCCCCGAACAAGTGACCCCGCGCATGCGGTACGGGACGAGTCGTCGTGCGTGCCCCGTGCCGACGATGCGTTCACACAGCACCAACACGCCGATCACGAACAGATCGAACCAGGCTTCGCGTTTGCCTAGAAAATGGCTCGCTTCTTCGAGCACCGCGACTGAACCGCGCACGAACCGTAAGTCGTACTCGTCGCGAAAAAAGCGCCGCAGTTGGTGCCGCCGCACCCGACCACGCAACATGCCAAGAATGCGGCCACGTCCCAAGTACACGCACACGTGCGGTAGATCACACGCCGTCACGCGTCGGATCCAGCGCGAACGCCAACTGGTACGGTGATAGAAGAAGAGCAGATCACCAGGGCGGGCTTTGTTTACCGCATCTCCGAGTAGACTGCGACGTCGTTCGGCGCTGAGCGCGACCGTGCCGTAGTTCATGACTCGAGCTTCTCCAATCGCAAGAACAGAAAAGCGACGTCGAGGGACAGCGCACGCTCGTCCAACAGTGCGGGCAATTCATGTTCCAACAGCGCCAGGCCGCGGCGGCGATAGGTGCGAAATAGCCAGCCCAAGAGCCGCAATGGCAGCGGCCCTTGCTCGGCGATGTAGGCGTCGATCGCCCGCGCCGAAGGCACCGCTCGTTGCTCAATCAAGCGTCGCCCGATGCGTAACGTGGGCGCTACGTTGTCGGTGAAATCATGCTCTTCGACGATACGCCAAGTCGAGAGCTCGACGCGAGTTCGGAAGTCGCCGAGCCGATGCATGTCTCGGTACACGCGGGAGCCCGCGCCACGCAAGAACGGCGCGGCGATCACCAGCGACCCGCGTGGCTGAGTCAACGCCGCCGAGTGAGCCAGCAAATTATCGAGCGCGACATAATTGCTGGATTCACTAAACACCACCGTGTCGAACCGCTCTTCGCCGAGCGCGCTGAAGTCCTCGAAGCGCGAGGCTCGAAAGCGGATCGCCGGATGCGGCGAACGCCCAAGCCATCGCCCTTGATTGCGATCCGGGGACAGCGTGACCACGCTGGCGCCGCGAGCCGAAAGCGCGCGCGCCGTCTCCCCACGCCCCGTGCCGACATCCAACACGCGCCGCGCATCCGCCGAAACCAGCCGCACCACCTGCTCGGTAAACGCCGCTTGTCCCACGCGCAGCTCGTCTAAAGAATCACCCACCAACGCGGGCTCCGCGAACCAGCCATAATGCAGCGCAAGATCCAACCCCTCCGCCAGGATCGGAAAGTGCAAACTAGGCCCCACGCGAGTCCCCTTGGGCCCCGAAAGCGACGGATCGAAGCGCAGCCCGTCCCTCATGCGCACCCAAGATACACCGCCAGGTTGAAACACGCTAGGCGCACCCCCGTCGAGCAGACTGGTGTTCAAATCCCCATTGTTCATCCGCCGCAAAAGAGCAGGTAGCGTGCCAGCTGCCGAACCGCGAAGATCCCGCTCGCTCCCGCCGCCCGCTCGCCCTGGCCCCTGCCGCTTCAGCTGCGCGAACCGATCCGATCACTGTCACTTCCCGAAGACACTGATGTGCGTTTGCCACAGAGAAGGGGGCGATCGCGATCCCGCATCGCAGCTTACTTCCCCGTCCGTTTTCCCGCCCCTTGCCGCCGACCTCGCTCATCAGGGGCAGGTGGGCGTGCCGATCACGATGCTGCCTTCGACGTAGCCTGCGGCGCGAAAGAGGTCGGCGAGCTCGAGGATTCGGCAGCCGGACACTCCGGGATTCGATTGGAACTGAAGGCTGTAATAAGGGCTCGTCAAGCCCGGCGCGCCCGTCAACGTCACGTTCTGGAAGCCAGCGATCTCGTACAACGAGTAGTTTTGCCTGAACCCCATCTGGCTCACCTTGAACGTACCATTGTTGGGTAAAATGATGCGCTTCAGCTCGGTGCCCTGCACGAAGATCTGATTGAAGCTGGTGAGTGCCGTGAGATTCAGCGTGCCCGTGACTCTGTCCGTGACCTCCACCATGCCGACTCGTGCCAGCGACTGAAACAGGCAGTCAATGGGCTGCGAGCCCCAGTCGCCGTCGATATCGACGTCTCTCGCTGATACTAGGTTAGGGAATGCACTGCCGAACTTGGCAGCGGTAGTCGTGCCGTTGTTGAGACTCAATTGCCCGCTGACGGTTTCGAGACAATCGAAAGCCGTGAGGCCAACTGCGTCCAGGACGCTGAGGATTCCGTCGAAGTCCGTCACCCCGATGAACTGATCACCGGGCATGGCTTCGCTGACGTACACCGTGCTGTCGCTCTTCAGTGCTTTGCTCGGACAACGCGCTGGGCGTGGCGGGCAGAGGCTCGCTGTGCCCCCGCCAGTCCCCGCGCTGCTGCCACCCGCTAGCCCACCATGACCGCCCGACGCCTTACCACCACTTCCGCCCGACAGCTCGCTCCCCGAGCTGCCTCCCAGCGCGTTCGGTAGCGAACCACCACTTGCCGTGGTTCCGCCCTGCGCGGGCCCCGAGCCGCCGCTACCTGAGGAAGCGCCTGCCGTGCCCGCCGTCGCCGTATTCGTGGTGCCCGCTGTGCCCGGGCCCGCCGCCCCGGCCGTTGCCGAGCCGGCCGTTGCCGAGCCGGCCGTGGCTCCGGCGAGCGAAGCCGCGCCCGCTGACGGACTGCCTGCGCCGCTGCTCGTGTGTCCGCCGCCGCCGTTGTTGGCGCCGTTGTCGGAGCTGCTTGCTCCGCACGCGGAGCCGACCAGCGCCGCCGCCACACCCGTCACCCGAAGCCACTCGCTTGCCACCCGCACGAGTGAAAAAGTACGTCAGAGCCGAGCCGCGGTCCAGGTCTACGCGATACGCCAGCAGCGTTACCTGGGCGAAAGTCTCGCAACTCTGCGCTCGGCGCGGCCGACTCGAGCAAGTGCATGCTAAACTGCAGGAGCTTTCGCCATGGAAACTTCAAGCGCTGAAGTCATCCGCCCGCTACGCCGGGTCGAGTACGACCAATTGGTCAAACTCGGCGCGTTCGAAGGCGAACCCATCGAGCTGCTCGAAGGGGTGTTGGTTACCATGAGCCCGATTGGCACCGCGCACTGTTTCTCGGTGCGTAAGCTGACTGAGTTGCTCGTGCTCGCGTTACATGGGCGCGCCGCCGTGTCGTGCCAAATGCCGTTTGCGGCGCTCGAATTTTCCGAGCCCGAGCCGGATTTTGCGGTCCTCCCACTCGGTGACTACGACACCGATCACCCGAGCGAAGCGCACCTAATCATCGAAGTGTCGGACAGCTCACTGGAGCTCGACCGCGGTAAGAAGCTGCGCTTGTACGCGAGCTGCGCGGTTCCGGAGTATTGGGTCGTCAACCTCCCCGAGCGCTGCATCGAGGTGTACACGGGGCCCACGCCCGGCGCGTACTCCCACGTCGAAACGTATCAGCGCGGCCAGTCGATTCGTCTGCTCGCCTTCCCCGATGTTTCCTTCGAGGTTTCTGACATTTTGAAGTGAGCCGTCGGCAAGCCGTGGCGTAACTCAGGCTGGGTTCAGCGCGGCGCTGACGAGCGCGCGGGTCAAGCGGGCGATCTCTTCCTCACCGCTGACGTACGGAGGAGTCGTGTACAGGATGTTGCCGAACGGGCGCAGGAACACGCCGGCTTCGGCGAACTGTCGCTCGAGCAGCGCGAGCGGCGGCATGTGGTGAAGCTGAATCACACCCAACGCGCCCCACACTCGCACGTCAGCCACGTTCGGCGCGCCGCGCGCTGCTTCCAGACCCGCGCTGAGCCAAGCTTCGATTTGTTTGACCTGTGCGAGACGTGGTTCACTTTCGAAGAGATCCAACGAGGCGTTGGCGGCGGCGCAGGCCAGCGCGTTGCCCATGAAGGTGGGACCGTGCATCAAGGCCTTCGACGGGGAATCATCGAGAAAAGCGTCGAAGATGCGCTTCGTGGCGACCGTGACCGCGAGCGGCAAAAAGCCACCGGTGAGCGCTTTGCCGAGGCACACGATATCTGGCACGGCTCCCGCCTGCTGCATCGCAAATAGGCTGCCCAAGCGGCCAAAACCAACGAAGATCTCGTCGTAGATCACCAGTATTCCGTGTTGTCGTCCAAGCTCGGTGATGCGGCGCAGAGCCTCCGGAGCGTGCATGCGCATGCCGCCCGCCCCTTGAACCAACGGCTCGATCAAGAGCGCCGCAATCGTGTGCCCCTCACGCGCCAACAGAGCGTCGAAGTCCGCGAAGTCTTGTTCCGTGACGGGGAGGGGTACGACCGGCTCTTCACGCACGATGCCGCGAAAGAGCGCGTGCATGCCTTCTTCCGGATCGCAGACGGCCATCGCGGCGAAGGTGTCACCATGATAGCCGCCATGGAACGCGAGGAAGCGCGTCCGCCCGCGAACGCCTTGATTGAGCCAGAACTGCGCGGCCATCTTCATGGCCACTTCCACGGCGACCGAGCCCGAGTCGGTGAAGAAAGCGTGTTCGAGATTGCCCGGTAAGAGTTCGGCCAAGCGCGCTGCGAGCGTGTAGCCGGGTTCGTGCGCCAAGCCGCCAAACATCACGTGCGGCAAAGAGTGCAGCTGGGCTTCGATGGCCGCCTCGATGTGCGGGTGGCGATAGCCGTGCACGACCGTCCACCAAGCGCCCACGCCGTCGACCAGCTCACGACCGTCCGCGAGACGTAGCCGCGTGCCTTGCGCGGCGACGACCGGCAGCGCGGGCGTCGCCGTCTTCATCTGCGTGTAGGGCCGCCAAACGTGGTGGGCACCCCGAGTAAACCAGGCGGGTGGCTTCGACGGCGATTCCATGGCCCCAGCCGATAGCACAGAGCGCGCCGCGACGAGAATTCCGCAGCTCGACGCCGAAGGCTTCGACGGTCACGGCGACCACTCGTGACCATCGAAATGCTCTCGCCCTCCCGCGTTCAGGGACCGTAAACCGTGACCCAATTGGAGTTCGTGGCCACGAACACTTTTCCTTTCGCGATCGTAGGCGCTGAATACTTGCCGAATAGTCCGAGGTTGGTCGTGCCTGAGGCTTCGCTGTCCCACAGCTTCTCGAGGGTGGAGGCCCTGAACGCAGTGAGGATGCCGCGATCTTGAGTGCCTCGACCCGAGCCTCCGCTGACATACACGTGGGTTGCCCAGACCACGCCGGTCGAGCGATCGTTGGCCGAGACGGAGAGGAAGCCGCCGGGCATGTTTCCGAGGCAGAGACGATCCTGAATGAGCGCGGACGTCTTTGCGGCGGGCACTTTGAATTCGTCGTCCGCGTATCGGAAGGCTCGCACTTGATCGTTTTCACCCCAAACGTAGATGCGCTTGCCCAGGCCGTCGTCGCCGTCGAAGAACACCGGAGTGCCGTGAACGTGGCCGTTGTAGCCCGGGATTGGGTCGGTGAGTTGGAACTTCCTCGGCACGTCAGGGGTAATGAAATGACCCATGTTGCCAGTGTCCACGAGGTAAAAACCGCCGTAGATTCCGCCGCCATACAGGCGATTCGTACCGGGGATGAGCGTGAGCCCCGACTGGCTGAGGTCCTCTTGGCCCGAGTTCAATTGCTGAAAGTTGTTCGGTACGAACCAGTCTTGAATCGCCAATGAAGTGCCGTTCGGCGGCTGAAACTTCACGATTGCTTGACCCAAATTTTGACCCAGCGTGGGCTGCGGGTCGGCGGTGCTGTTCGAGGTGACGACGTACACTGCACCGCTCGAATCGACTGCCGGCCCTTGTCCCGACATCCAAATGCCGCCACCGGCCGAGCCCGGAGTACTGCTGAAGATGCCTGAAGGGGCAAACGTCGTTGCATTGTAGGCGAAGACCCAGCCGTGATAGGGCGGCGTGTCGGCGACACCGGAGAACGCGACGTAAACGCGATTGTTGGCGAGCGCCAGACTCGGACGTTGTAGTTGTCGCTTGCTGTCGAAGCTGAGCGTGCCGGCCACGCTGCCCTCGCCAGTGCCGGGCACGGAACCTTGGATTGGGGTGCTCCGTAAGACGTTGCCGGTGGTGATGTCGATCGCCACGAGCTCGTGCGACAAAACCAGGCTGGGTGTGGCGCCCGCCCAGCCAGTGACGTCGTGCACTTCTTGGATGTAGCCATCGCCGAAGGCATTGGCATTGATGTCTCGATACACGACGTGCTGGCCCGTTGCGGTCGCGTAACCGAAGGGGCTGCCGCCAGCCTGCGGGGCGGGTAAGAGGACGCTTTTGCCCGGAATGGGTAAGCGATTCAGCACGCTGCGCAGCCAGTTGCCGCCCGTGTTGTACAGTTCATACACGTTGTTGTCCGTACCACGGTAGACGACGTGCTCGGTCGCGCCTGCGTCCGTCGCATAGCCGTACGGATCGCCCTTGCCGCCGGGGGCTCCGGAAGGCGTATTGATGCGACTCTTTTTCCAGCCCCCGTCGTCGTATAGCTCCCAGATATTGTTGTCCGCGCTGCGATAGACCACGTGCGGCATACTGCCCGCCGTCACGTAGCCTGTTGGTTTGCTCGCAGCGAGCGGTGCTCCAGTCCGTGTGCTGATCGGCGTATTGTCCCAGCCGCCGTTTTCGTACAGCTCGTAGACCACGGAGTCGGTCCCCCGATAAACCACGTGCTGAACCGTGCCGTTGTCGGTAACGAACGCGAACGGATCGCTCGCCGCGTCGTGCGCATGGCCTGACACGCTGATCTTGTTCTTCTGCCAACCGGTCGGAGAATCATACAGTTCATAGATCCCGTTGTCGCTCGCGCGATACACGACGTGGGTCACCCCACCTTGATCGTAGCCGAAGGGATCACCCAGCGCGGTGGGTGATCCGGCGGCCACGTTGATCGTGTTGCGCTTCCAACCGGTCGGTGAATCGTAGAGCTCCCAGACGTTGTTGTCCGTGCCGCGATAAACGACGTGCTGGCCGACGCCATTCTCGGTGGTGAAGCCATGGGGATCGCCGGCGGCGTCTTGGGTGGTCCCCGTCAAACGGGCCGCGACCGTGAGGTCGTTGTGACGAGGGTGTTCCCATTGCTCATCGTCCGTCCAATACTCGTGGATGTGATTGTCTTTGCCACGGTACACGATGTGTTGCTCACCGGGCCGAGTGTAAGCGCGCGGATCGCCCACGGCGGCAGCGGGTGTGCTGACCAGTTCGCGCACGAGATACATGGTTTGCGTCGTGGCATCGATCACGGGCGTACTCAGGATCCCCGCCTCGACGCTGATGTCGTGATAGGGCGCATACTGCCGCCCGAAGAACGGAGCCGTGTACGCGCAAGCGGGGTCCGTGGGCGGGGGATGCGAATCACCCACGGGGGCGGGAGCGCAAGCCAGGGGCGAGTAAATCGGAAACGCCGAACCGAGCGGTTTCTTCCACAGCTGGGTGAGCGTGGTCGCGTCGAAGGCGTACACGCTGTTGTGCATCGTGGCCACGTAGGCAACGTCACGAGTCGCGCCGTTCATCGTGATACCGGAGACGTACAACGGCTGAGCGTAGACCTGCCCATCGACAGGCAGTTGCGCAAGCCGACGCAGACCCGCTTGCACCGTGGCTGGCGTCAGAATCGTTTCTTTGAGAAATGCGCCGGTGCGGAGATTGTCATTGTGCTGAGTCAGCACCGACTTGCTCGCATCGATCACGGGGCTTTCGATGCGCTCCGTCGGTCCCTCACCGGTCGCGCCCGAACTACAGCCAGCCAACAACAGCAGGCAACCCCATTTGGCATCCTTTACAGACATACGCGTACCCCACTGGCCCCAAAGCCGTAAAATTCCCGGGGCCAGCTTATCACTCCCGAAACCTACGGGGCTATCGGATCGACCACTCGAGCGGCGATCTGCCGAGCTTGGGGATGGCGGTATGCGACAGTCGTGAATACAGCGGATCGCGGGTCGCGACTCAGCCGGCGCCCGTCTTGAGGTAGATCACCGTGAAGCGTCTGCCTTGCCCGGGGTCGGCGGCATCGAACTGAGTCTCGGGCAAGAACGAGCCGACTTCGTGCACTGCGCGCAACAAGTCGTCCTCGAAGTTTGCGGCCTGACTCGGTTTCAACTGGATGCGGCAGCTCGCAGAACGACAATCGAGCGATTCTACGGCGTCGCCCAGTGCCCGACTTGCGGAGAGCACCCCTTGGAGCTTGGACTCTGTGTCTCGTGCCCAGCGCGCGTCGCGCGTCTCCAGATCGTACTCGATTGCGACCTGATCCATGTGTTCGCGCCAATTTTGCCGGGCTTGCTCGGGTGTTTCTAGCCGTGCCTCGCTCCCGCTATCGTTCGTAGCGGTCGCGGGCGGTTGCGAAACCCGCGTGAGCTCCGCGCGCAATGCGGATACTTCGCTATTTAACGCAGCAACTCGAAGTGCGACGCTTCCGTCCGTCGTCACGATGCTCTGCGCAGGAGTTGCGCTCGAGGTTGCGACAGACGCATGTTCGATTGCAGCGTGGGGCTTCTGCGTAGAGATAGCGTGTAGAACTAGCCAGACGCCAAGACCGGCGAGGGGCACGACAACGAGTAGCCACTTCTTCATGCTCGGAGCTCCGTTTTTGAAACTGTGAGCGCCGCCGCCGCGGCCTCGGACCGCGGCGGCGGCGCTGGTTCGATCAGGGGCTTACGCGATAGCTTTGAACACGGTTCGCGCTGCTCGCGAGCAACGTGCAGTACAGCGTGTACGATGCATCCGAGGGTGCCTCGGCCGTGGTGAAGCTCACGGAGGTGGTGTAGTAGCCATTGATCCCGGTGACGCACGACGATTTGCCGGCGACGTAGGTGCCGCTCGAGTTGTAGGAGTACACCGTGCAACAATTGTTGTTGCCGACGGCGTTGCTGTAGCCAGTCCAGCTGACCGTTTGGCTTCCGGCGGTGTGCGGGTTTCGCGGCGGGTTCGCATACACGTACCGTGAAGCCGTGGCGGTGTTCGACACGCCGGAGGTCGAACGATTGATGTCTGCTTGCTGACTTCCGGAAGAAGCCAGAAATGTGCCTGATGCGTTGCCATTGAGCGGCAATGCGGCGCCCGTCGACACAACTGCCACGACCGCCGCGAACACACCCCATCCAAATCGAATCTTGTTCATGACTTCCCTTCCTGTACTCGAGTCGAATACGAGATCCGCCTCGATGCCTGGTTTCGCTCGACCAGGAACAGGTTCGCTCCGAAGCGCGAGCGGGACTATCCCAAGCGCGGCGAGAAATCATAGGTCGCTTCTACGAGCTGCGTGGACACCGCGGTCGTCGGCTCCAGGCGATAACCGACACCGCGCACGTTCGCGATTGTGAACCCACAGCGGAGCAACTTGCTGCGCAGCGTGGACACATGCTCGTAGAGTAGCTTGGCCTCCACCTCGCGTTCGCCCCATAGCCAGCGACAGATCTCGGTCTTGCTGAGCACTAGGCCCTTGCTCTCCACGAAGCACCAAAGCAACCGCTGCTCGAGTGCCGTGAGATCGACGCTGCCGTGTAGGTGTCGCATCATGTGCAAGATGCGACATTCGAGCCACGCTTCTGCTCGGCTGAGCGCTCGCCGGATCTTGGCGCTCAGCAGCTCTGCCGACAGTGTCTTGACGATGCAGTCATCTGCGCCCGCGTCATGAGCGCGAATCCACTCTTCCTCGGCCTGCCCGCTGATGCAGGCCAATAGCGATGTTACCTGGTCAGAAGCGCGCAAATCCCGCAGCTTTTGCAGGGGGTCACTCGCCTGCGAGTCCACGGCGATGATCGCCGCGGAGAGTAGCTCGTGAGGCTGGATCGGCGCGATGGCCATTTCCGCACCCAAATCGGGGATCACGCTCGTAAGCGTTCGCACCAAGTGCACATCGCTAGCTACCACGAGGACCCGATGCACCATCCGCCACCTCCGCACGCTGTTGAAGACACACCATTCGCGAGCAACCCCTCGATGAACCCGCGTCGTACCATCAGCTGGACTCGAGAGCTCTAGTCATTGCGCGCACTGAGCTGTGAGAGTCTCGCGCGTGCTGGTGAGCGCCGCTGTTCGCGAATAAATGTCGCATCAACGAGCAATCGCGCAACACCGGCGCGTTCCGCCGCCCGACCCGCGCTCAGCGCCGCGAGAGGGAACTCGGGTAGCGATTTTCAGTGCAGGGTTCTGCTCTCGATGCCAATGCCGGCGGCATACTCGCGGAAGGTCGCGCAGCTGTCATCGTAGCCGAAGCAACCCTTTTCTGCTTTCCTGCCTCCGTCGATGACTCGATACACCAAGCGCTCTCCGGTTGCTCCAAACAATCTCTGATCACGAGCCACTTGGGATCGCGCGCGCGAGACAATCTTTGCGCCGTCGGGCGCTGCGCAACGCCGCTGCCCAGCGCGGCGGCAGGTGGCTCGCCGACTGGGGCAGGTGCGCCTTTCGACAGCGTCCGGCACTTCCGCCGACGCGGCTTTGGCAAGCGACCCGCTTCCGCTCGCGACTGACGCGGGGATCGTGACAGCCGATGTGGCTCGCTGCGCCGGCACAAACCAGCGGGATCGAACTCTTTGCGCGCATCGGCGCATTCTTTCTGCGGACCTTGGATGACCGCGCATATGTGCTCCGAGAGCAGCGTGCCTTCGTCGGTATCAGCCATCCAGCTCGCGAAATAGCGCGGGTCCGGAGGTTTCGGAAGCTGGGTCGCAAACCAATACAGCGCTGATTGACGGCCATCGCGGTCGCCCGAGTGCGACTCGATAGTGCAGTCGCTTGTCGGGGTCGCCCATCTTGGCCGTCCACATAATCCACTCCGCAACCGCCTTGTCCCCCTCGGTCAGGGCCTAATAGGCGGGCTTGCTCGTGATCGCTCCAATATCGCAGCTGGCGACGCGGGTTCGGGTGCGACGGAACCAACGTTGGATTGTGCCGCTGCTCCCCAAATCCCAGCGCAGTTGGGAGCGAGCGAGTCGACCAAGACGGCGGTGCCCGCACTGCGCTCTGCCGCAACCGGCGGTGCGCTATTCGCCGCGCGTTTCGGTCCCCGCCCACGCCAGTTGCGGATCGAGCCGATCTTTTTTTATGGTCACCGAGCGCGGCGAGTCCCGGCCCAGCCTTCGGCGGCACTGCCCGGTAAGCCGCAAAAGCCCCCCCGCGCGGCTACTGTTCAAAGGGTTGGCGAAACGCGGGGCCGCTATAGTTGGGGCTCGCTGGCCTCTCTCGCCTGCTGCATCGAAGCTCGCATGGCGGTGAAGGTGGCAGTCTCGAAACGGAGATCACCCGAACCGCAACCGAAGCCCACGGGGGCTTCGGTTGGAATGAGGACGACGCTCAGGCCTGGTAGACTCCAAGATTGCTGCACGAACGCGCTCACTGGGAGCCCGTATTCATTGACGCACCTCACCGTGTACCCCGGCGTCGCGGAGCGGTGGTACTTGGCACTGACTTTTTGCACCACGGCTGCGCTGTTCCCCGGCGGCAAGGGTGCAATCCGCATCGCAACCACGTAACCGTCGACGAGGGTGACGGAGACATCACCCGCCGCGAACCACTCCGGCCGCTCAGCGGGAGCTATCGAGAGCGGCAGAGTCGTCGCGCCCGGTGGCAAAGCCACGGGCTCTGAACCAGATGTCATACGACTGAGGTTCTTGGCAAAGTTCAGGATCGGATCACCGTCGAGGCCTGCCGAAGCTCGCGTGCCGTAGCAGGAATGCCCAACCGAGAGCTCGGAGCCGCATTCGGGCAGAGTGAGAGGCTTGCCCAACGAAACACCGAGCACTTTCATATCCACGTTCGCAGCCGTCGCGTTCGCGACGTCACGCGCGAGGCGCTGTGCCGGCGTGCCCGCGTTCGAAACCTCGGGCGCGGCCGCAACTTGCCTCGAAGGTTGCCCGCCCGGCGTGGCGCCACCCGCAGTGCGGGTCGGCGGTGGGTCGGGGACCAGCGCAAGAAACTTCTGCTCGCACACCGCCGCATATTTCTCGAACTCGGGACTGGGCCCCTTCTTACGGAGGGCGCGCGCCTTCATGCATTCAGGGATGCTCTCGAATGCGGCGATCGCGGCCTTCGCTTCCGGCGAGGTGGCAGCGCGCGCGCCGTTGCCCGCTGGCGCGGCAGCCGGCGCGGGCGACTTTGCGGGCGCAGGCGCGGCGGCGGGCTTCGCAGGCACCGGCTTGGCGGGAGCGGGGGCTGGCTTGGCGGGCGCGGGCGCCGAAGGTGAGGGGGCTGCGGTTGCGGCGCACGCAACTGTGAGCGCCCCGCAATGAGCGAGCACGCCCAACATCGAACGCTCGAACCAACGTAACTCGTTCACGGATTACCTCGGAAGGCTAGGAAGCGCCCAGGACGTTGAACTATTCAGGCATGATAGACATCTTGCGCAGTCTGGGCAACGCACGGACAAGCTCGAAGCTTGTACTTTCTTGCTAGATTCGGTGTTCGAATCTCGACCGATGAGGATGAACGCTCCGGTCCAAATCCGAAGTCGCCGAGTACGAAACATCGCCGCAATCGAGCGGCGAGACATCGAGATTCAGCACTAGGTATTTAGTCAGGAACTCCCCTCGTCCGACACGCTTCCGTATCGTTCGGCGTCGGCAACTGAATACGGTTTGCGCTGCCTCGTCGATGTGTGACCACGGCCGTGTGGAGGAGGTGAACGTGGAACGATCAATGCTCGCATCAGCATCCTGATTCCGACCTCCAGCGTCGCGGCGGATGAGTACGTCCAAGAAGGCAGTTTCCTGCTCAACGGTCGGTACATCGCGTTTACGCCCATCAAAGCATCGTGCCCCGTCAAGACGCCGCCCTTCGTCGATGCCTACGTGTTCAACAACGCCGCGCTCGTCACCAAGGATGCAGCGGTAACGGTCGGTGTCTTTGCGCGGTCAGCTTCAGCTTCTCTCGGTGATGGGCTCACGCTGGTCGTCGGCTGCAGCGTCGACAACGGCCCGTGGATGCCCGCCGACTTCGTCCCCGTGCCCACTGCAATTCGTGTGCGGCGAGCGCAATAGCGCTCTGAAGGCCGGCATCCGCGCACGCGTCTTGCACGGCCCCGAACATGAAATTTGCCATTAGGAATGTGCCCGAGTCCTGCAAAACCGCCGCACTCGCAACCTTCGATAGCCTGGAGCAAGCGCGCGCCGCGCTCGGCGAAGCGCTCGGCTGGCCCGAGGTCGAACTCGGGCCGGGCTACACCGCGCCCAACGCGAAAAGCCAAGTATGGTGCGCTTACCGCACCAAGGCCGAAGCCGCAGCCGATCCCGACGGGCTGGAGACGCCGCGAGTGGTGCGCATAGACGACGTGAATTGAAGTGCCGGTAGTCGCGATGGTTGCGGCTAGCCACGACAGCTGGCAGCCAAGCGTGCACTCCTACGAGCCTTGGATGCGCGCGGTGCGGACCTCAACCGATCCTAAAATCGACCGTCGCAGCTCACGCCCGTGCCAACCACGCTACAGCCCAGCAGGCCTGCATGTAACGTCGGGTTGGTAGGGGGGCGACCGACGACCAGAGCGATCACACTACCGGTGAGCAAGGCCCCACCCGCAGCATAAAAGCCAATCGCGAGGTGCTCGTATTTCTGGCGCTGGTCATCCACGCTCTGGCACTGTTGGATGCGGGTCTGGCCCGGCTGTTCACAGTTCGAGCCGTTCCAGTCTTGGGCCGCGTTTTCGCGCTTGATCTGAAAGACCATGCCAGCGGCGACCGCGCCGACGCCCGCGACGCCGAGGGTCACGGGTAGCAGGTACGAGCGCGCGTGCGGCGCGGGTGTAGGGGACGAGCCTTCGCCGGGTCGACCCGCAACGCGCACCAGCTCCGGATCTGCGTCGCTGCCGCGTTCGGCGAGCATGTTGCCAAAGCGGTCGAGTGCTCGCACGGTGTACTCGTAGCTGCGTCCGCGCAGTTGAGCCGGCAGCGCGAAACGAGTCGTCGGCGTTGCCGACAATTCGAACGAAGGACGCGGAGTCTTGCCCGGTTCGGCGATCCGTAGTTCGATCTTGCTCACCATCGTCGCGGGATCGCTGAGCTGGACGATCAGATGAGCTTGGTCGCTACCGGGCTTCGCGTTCAGCGCCAAGCGGTCGGACGACGCGGCCCAATAACCTTGGGCTTCGAGATAGGGATCGCGCACCTTCGGCGACAACCCTTTGTCCAACTTGAGCGATGGTTTGACGGCCAGTGCGATCAGGAAATTGGCTTTGGCTTCCTCGGCATCGCCCTGCGCCGCCGCCGAGATACCGAGCAGGACGTACAGCCGCGCGGTCTGCTCGCCGTTGGCGCCGCCCGCTTCCAGAGCTTTCTTCGCCAACGCGTGCGTGGCTGGAAAGTCCACGGATTGATAGGCTCGTTCGGCTTCGGCGAGCCCGCGGCTCTGCGCGAACGCAGGCGCCGTGAGCAACACTCCGAGGCAAATGGGAAGTAGCAAGCGCTTCATTCGATGCCAATCCTGCGCACGGTCGTCTTGCCGTTTTCGATCGTGACCGGGTAGCTGGTCTCGATGCCCTGCTCCGGATTTTTCAGTGATAGAACCTGATTGCCGCTCGGTAACTTCACCCCGATCAGTGGAGTCTGTCCGAGTACGCGACCGCCCACGCTCACTTGCGACCAAGGACTCGTGTCGATGGTCAGAAAGCCGAAGCCCGGGCTCGGCTCGGCTTTGGCAACCGACGACGCACTGGCTGCGGGCGCTGCCGAGGCGAGTGGCGTTGGCACGACAACGGCGCTCTGAACTTTGGCAACCCGCACCGGCGCCCGAGGGCGCAGCGGGGTGACGGCGCTCGGCTCCGGTCGTTCGGCAACGACGGCGGTCGGCTCGATCGATTGCACGGGCGGCGGAGTCTCGACCAACCCCGCGCGGCCGGTTCGCGGTTCTGGGTTCGGCTCCGGCCGAGGCGCTGGCAAGGCCGCATTCGTCGTTGCTCGCGCCGGGTTCGCGCTGCCCCGGAGCACGCTCAGCAATGCGGTCAGGCAGGCCATCAGCATGAACGCGCCGATCAATGCGAACATCGAGCGGAAGGCTCGGCGATGGCGTTTGCCGAGCTCCTCCATCTGATCGTTCATGCGCGTCAGGTCGGCCGAGGTGGCGCCGGTCTGAGGCACCTTGAGATACAGCGCGCTCGTGCTGCTCGGCGAACGGCTCGAAGCCGGGGCGGGGGGCGTGCAGTCGCTGCGGGCCATGAGCACCGACACCAACCGCTTTTGCTCGATGATCTCCGGCGCAAATAGATCCTTCATCAGGCCCGCGATGACGCGTGCGTCGCGCGAGAAGCCGGCGCGCGCCAACCACCCTTCGAGGTCATTTCGCATCGCGCCCGCGGTTTGATAGCGCACCGCCGGATCGCGTTGCAGCGCGCGGATCAGCACCGTCTCGAGCTCCTCCGGGATCCCCAGCCGCCGCGAGCCCGCGCTCGGGATCTGCCCCTGCAGGGTCAGCCCGAGCGTCGCGGCGTCCGTCTCCGCCTTGAACAAGCGGGCGCCCGTCAGCGATTCCCAGAGCACGACACCCGCGCTCCACACGTCGGCTCGGCGATCGACGTGCTCGGCGCGCGCTTGTTCGGGCGCGATGTAGCCCACCTTGCCTTTGACGATGCCGGTCGCCGTGCGCCCCTCTTGGCTGTTGGCCTTCGCAATGCCGAAGTCGAGCACTTTGACCTGCCCGTCGTTCGACACGAACACGTTTTGTGGCGAAACGTCGCGGTGCACGATTTCCAGCGGTGAACCGTGGGCATCTTTGGTTTCGTGCGAATAGTGCAAGCCGTCGAGCACGGAGATGGCGATGCTCACGGCTACGTGCGGGGCTAGTCCGCCCCGCTCGTTTGCGCGCCGCAAGACGCGCTGCAGCGGTTGTCCCTCCAAATACTCCATCGCGATGCAGCAGCGCCCGTCGATCACGCCAGCCTCCAACGTTTTCACGATGTGCGGGTGATCGAGCTGAGTGAGCAGCCTCGCTTCGTCCAGGAACATCTGCACCAGGCGTGCATCTTCATTGAAGTGCGGATGCAGGCGCTTGATCACCACCGGGCGATGCACGAACGGCGCGACTTCCCAAGCGGCCAAGTACACCTCCGCCATTCCGCCCTGACCGAGCCGCGCCAGCAGCTTGTAGCGCTCGAGTGAATCGAGTTGTTCCGGCGGCGCGGCATGCGCAGCCACACCGGTGAAGCTGGGTACGACCGGCGTGAGCTCCGCGCGATCGACAGCGTCGTCGGCGAACGGGAACGAGGCGCGTTGGGAGGAAGATTGCACGTTCTGAAGCTATGATTTCTGCGTCAACGCTGGGACAAGGAGGCAAGAATTCGCGGCAACGTTTGTGTGGCGCTCTTGCGTTGGGCGGATCTCGACACTGCTTCCATAAGCAGTGTTCAATGCTCGCAGTAACCCAGGGAGCAGGTTTCCCCGCTGTTGCAATCACCCTGGACAGTGCACTTGCTGCAACTCGTCGACCCTGTGGCCTTGTAGTCGAACAGGCACGAGCATGGGCTGGTCGGTCGATAGGGGAAGATATTGCCGCCGTCTTTGCTGCGCGTGACGTGCATTGCGCATTCCGGTACGAGCCCGCTCTGCGCATACAGATCGAGTAGCTGCACCTGGTTCGGCAATGCCTTCGTGCCCGACAGATAGCCGATGATGTCCGTCACGGCCTGACGGTTGGCAGCGTTCAAAGGCTTGCCCTGTCCGTCCACCCTGAGCAGCAAGTGTAGCGGTCCCCAAATCGGGTAGTGCCCATCACGCACGTTGAGTTTGTCCCGTGCGGTGCTGCTCGAATCCGGAAATACGGCGCAATGCTGATCCGTGTCCTGGAACGCGAGCACGCGAATTTGCGCGCGCAGGTTCTTGGTCTCGATGTAGTCGGCCGCCAGGATCCCGAGCGCAGCATTGGCGGTTTCTTGCTTTTGCCCTGCGGCTTGGATCGCTGCCGCGACGTCACTCGAAGCCTTGTGGGCTTTGCCCTTCCAAGCTCCCGCGGGCACGCCGATGGCTGCTGCCAGCATGGCTTGGGTTCCGGACGTCGCGCTGCGCTTGAACAGGTAGTTTTCGTCGTTCCAAACGGCGACGCTGCCGCTCGGATCGAGTAGCCCACCGCCTTCGCCGAAGCCAAACGCGAAATAGGCCGCCTCCGCGCTGATCTCCGAATACGGCGAGTTCGTGGGCACGGCGAAGGTCATGGTTTGGATGGGGCCGTGCGCGTCGCGAACTTGCAGCGCATCGAGGTTCGCAAACTCGAAGCCCGCGCAGGACTGCGCAAACACATCCGACGCGCCAATATCGGCGGTGACGCCCTCGGCGGGCAGATCACATGCAACGCCCGTACTGGCAGCCGAGTCCCAGTAAGTGGCCGTGAGGGCAGGCGCCGTTGGTCCCGTGGTCATCGCGGTGCCATTGATCACCGCGTCGACACCGACGCACGAACCGGTGGACTCGTAAACGATGTACACGTTTTGCGCTACCAGCTGTTGGGCGATCTGCTGCAGGAACGGACTCGCCGCTGACGAGCCCGTGATGTAGACGACCGTGCCGTGACTCGCCAAGTCCGCGCACGTTTTTCCGCTGCCGCCGACGCTCGAGCCCGCGCTGCCGCCTGAGCCCGCGCCGCCGCTGCCGGCACTGCTGCCACCACTCGCACTGACGCTGCCCGCGCTGCCGCCCGCGCTTGCTCCGCCAGTTCCCGAGGCTGGCCCCGGCAGGGGCGGCAACTTGCCGTCCTTGCCGAGTAGAGTGAGCCGCTTCGAATCGTCGAAACGGGTGCAGGTCGCGGTCGTGCACGCGTTTTCCAGCGTCACGATCTCTTCTGGCGCGCAGCGATAGCAGCCGAGCCCGTGGAAGCCGTCTGTGTCCACACAACTGACGCCAGAGGCGCCCGCGTCACCCGCGCTGCCGTCTGGAATGAGTCTGCCGGCACTGCCTGCGCTGTCCCGAATACCGCCCTCGCCTGACCCGGCGCTCGCGTTCATGCCGCCCGTGCCGCCGCCATTTTCGCCGCCTCGACCCGCGTGACCACCCGATCCTTCGCCGGAGCTGCCTGCCACGGCCGCGCCGAACCATTGGTTGGGATCTTCGAGCTTGGTGCAGCCCAAGAAGATCAGGCACGAGATGCCGAGCCACTGACCAGCAGAGCGAACACGTTGCTTCATGATTTTCTCGACACGACGGCCTGCTGCGTAGCAGACCCGCCAGGCTCGACGCATGAGCACGCCGTGACGGCCGTGTGAACTCTTCTCCCTCGGCGAGGCCATCCGTTGACCGAAGCCGTGCTCGAGGGGAGATTCGTGCGCGAGGTCGAACCGCAATGAAGCTGCAGTTGAACGTCGGTGACTGGGCTACGATCGCTTTTTTTGCGCTGGCGGTGACGCTCGGCTGCTACGCAGAATTCGTGCGTGGGTCGTCAGCCTCAGCCGCTACGAGCACGACCACGGCGAACCAGAGCAGTCCGAGAACTGCCGTGGCCGCCGTGGGACTCGAGTGATTGCCGCGTACTCGCTGCGAATCAGAACGAAGCTTGCGCAGCGAGAATGAACTCGCCGCGGTTCGTCTCTTGCTTGTAGACGTACTTGGACCAAGCCGCCTGGAACTTGGCGTTGTCGCCGAGCAGGTAATAGTTGAGGCCGAGCTCGTAGGTCGTCACTTCGTCGCCGGTGGGCAGGTTGGTGTGCTCGCCCGCCTTGCCCTGCAGGTCCTGGGTTACATCGGGATCGTAGTGGCCAATGCGGAACAAGGGTTGGAATTTGTCGATCTTGTAGCCGAGTACCGCGTAGACGCCCGCGCCTTCACGGCGAGCCGTAGTCTGCCCGGTCGCACCGTCCCAACCGTGGATGTACTCAGCCTGAAGCAGCACATTCGCCAACTCGAGCTTGAAGTCGGCTTCTAGGCGGTCCTTGGTCGGGGATGAGTCACGATGGCTGATCCCGGTGTAGCCCACGACGCCGACCGTGATGCCTTCGATCGGGTAAACCTCGATGCGCCCAGCGAGATCCTTCTGTTTGTTGGTATCGAGCTTGTTTTGGCCTTCGCCGTTGAACAAGGAGGCTTGGTAGTAGAAGTGCTTGCCGAGCTTCTTGTCGATCCGGATGCCCATGTCGCGGACATCGCCGTAGGCACGCGCAACCACCGAGCGCTCCGGAAAAATCAGCTTGGAAGCGCTATTGTAACCTTCGTAGCTGACCGGGATCTTGAATTGGCCGACACTCACGTCCGCGTAGTCGGACATGATCGTGATGAAGAAATCACCGAGGATAGAGACGGCGCCCTGGTTGTTTACCGCAACCGTCGCCCCATCGCTGGTGGTCAGGGTTTGCTTGTTGTTGTCGAGCGCGCGGGCCGGGTCGATCATCACGTTGAACGAGAAAAGCTTCGGGATGATCTCACCCTTCAGCTTCAACTCTGCGCGGCGGACGCGGAACGTGGTCTGCGTGTCGCCGGATTGATTGGAGCCGAAAGCCCAGAACTGCAGGGTGGCACCGGGCTGCCACCAGCCGTCCTTGAGGATACCGAGCTTGCTGGCCAGCGGGACCTCCGGAATCACCGGCGGCAGAACCTCTGCCGGCGCGGCTAGAGGCGCGGGAGGAGGCGTGGTCACATCGATGACAGGAGCGGGCGCAGCTGCCGTCACCGGCGCGTCGGGAGCTGCTGCGGTTGCCGGCGCGGGAGCGGGCGCGGGAGCAACCGGAGCAGGTGCCGGCGCTTGCGCGAAGGCGGTAGAACTGGCCAGTAGCAGCACGGGAGCGGCGGAGAGCAGGGAGAGCTTCATTGGGTGTGTTCCTTCCGGGCGTCAGATAGTCCGGCAAGCGTGACGATCAGGTGACGTGTAAGTGAAATGCTCGAAATAGCTGGTGACTCTGCAGAACGAAGTTTGACGATCCGATGAACGCTAGCGTCGCAAAGACACACTGCGTCCCACCGTTCGGGCCTCGCCGTTCACCAACCCGGCCGCCTCCGTGCTCCAGCTGCGAACAGCTGTCAATGGACTTGTCTTGGTGTGCGCGGCCCGGTGAAATGGCGCCTTTCGGCCGTATTTTGTGGCGCGATCTGCCACATTGTCTGGACATTTCCGCGGAAGTAGCGTCCCGCGGTGCTCGGTGAAACTTCTCAGGATCAGAAACTACTCGCACAACGCTTGATGGTCGCGGTGGTTGCCCCGATTGGGCTCTTGCTGGTGGTCGGCCTGATCTTGGCGTTTCAGATCGTCAAGCTGACGGACACTGCGCACTGGGTCGATCACACCGACGAGGTGATGGGCCGCGTGAGCGAGATCCAAACTCAGATCGTCGATCAAGAGACCGGGATCCGCGGCTATCTGCTCAGTGGCGATCGCGCGTTCTTGGCGCCCTACGAGCGGGCGCAACCATTGCCGATGTTCGCGGCCGTGCACGGGCTGGTGGCTGACAATGCACCACAGCAGGTGCGGGTCGACTCGGCGCGCGCGCGTTACGAAGCCTGGCTCAAGATGTCGGAGCCGATCGTGCTGGCTCAAGACCCCGCGCCATTTCGCAGTGCCGAAGCGCTGCTCGAGCGCAAGCGACGCATGGACTCGATCCGAGAATCTTTGCAGAACGTGCTCTTGATCGAGCAAGGCCTGCGCGTCGAGCGCGCAGCGGCTTACGCCGAGAGCAATCGGCTGATGACCTTTCTCGGCATCCCGTTGTTGCTGGCGTTGGCGCTGTCCCTGGGCTTCCTTTCTCGCCGACAGCTGGGCGCCGTCTCTGCGACTTATCGCGGGCTATTGGAGGGAGAGCAGATCGCGCGGGCATCGGTCGAGACGCAAAACTGGATCCGCACCCAGCACATGTCGGTGTCCGAGGCCGTGCAGGGAGACCCGTCACCCGACGAACTCGGGCGCCGCGCCTTGAGCGCTCTGTGCACGCAAATTGGCGCCGTCGCCGGTTCGTTCTTCGTGGCGCAAGCGGGCGGCTTCCGGCGCTACGCCAACTTCGGGTTGAGCGGTGAGGTGAGTGACTGGTTCGCCCAAGGCGAAGGTCTCGTGGGTCGCGCCGCCCAGAGCAAAAGTCTCTTGCACGTAAAAGACGTGCCTGAGGATTTCGTCAAGGTGCGTTCGGGCTCGGGTGAGCGAGTCCCGGCAGAGTTGGTCTTGTTGCCAGCGTGCTTGGAGGGCAACGCGCTCGCGGTGCTGGAGTTCGCGTTCTTCTCGCCGGTGTCCGAGCGCGCACTCGAGCTCCTGTCGCGCGTAGCCGAGACGATCGCGGTCGCGCTGCGCTCGGTGCAGCAAAAAGAACGCCTCGCCGATCTCCTGGAAGAAGCCCAGCGCCAAGGTGAGGAGCTGCAGACTCAGCAAGAAGAGCTGCGCGTTGCCAACGAGGAACTGCATCAGCAAGGTGACGTGCTACGCACCGCACACGCGCAATTGGAAGAAGGCAAGGAAGAGCTCGAAGCCACCAATTCCAGCCTAGCGATGCAGCGCGATGCGCTGGAAAAAGCCCAGCTTGCCCTGGCGCAGAAGATGACCGAGCTCGAACGCGCCAGCCGCTACAAGTCGGAATTTTTGGCCAATATGTCGCACGAGCTGCGCACGCCGTTGAACAGCTCGTTGATCTTGGCCAAGCTCTTGGCGGACAACAAGCACGGCAATCTGAGCGAAGAACAAATCAAGTTCGCGTCCACGATCTACTCGGCAGGCAATGATCTGCTGGCGTTGATCAACGATATCCTCGACCTTTCGAAGATCGAAGCAGGCAAGGTAGAGCTTCGCGCCGAGTCGGTCACCCTCGCGCGCTTGATCGACCCTTTGGCGCGCATGTTCGAGCCCGTCGCCAAGCAGAAGAGCTTGACCCTCTCGTTGTCACTCGGTGATTCGAAGGCAAGCCTCGAAACCGACGCCCAGCGGGTGCAGCAGATCTTGAAGAACCTGCTGTCCAATGCGTTCAAGTTCACCGAACGAGGCGGCGTGTCGTTGACGGTCACAGTGAACGAGGCGGGCTACTCCTTCGCGGTGCGAGATACAGGGATCGGCATCGCCAAGAATCACCACTCCGCCATTTTCGAGGCGTTTCAACAGGCGGATGGCACCACCAATCGTCGCTTCGGCGGGACTGGGCTCGGACTCTCCATCTCGCGCGACCTGGCGCGCATGTTGGGTGGTGAACTGCGCGTCGAAAGTGAGCTCGGTCAAGGCAGCTGCTTCACGCTGACCCTGCCCAAGGTGTTCGTCCCTGGTCAAGCGAAGCCAGAGCCGCCCACCCCGGGAGCGCGCAGCGAATCAACGCAGCTCGTTGGGCCGCTACCAGAGCCGACTCCGGCGCCGCCCCACGTCGGCCCGAGCGAGACTCCGGCGTTCCCCGACGATCGTGAGCAGATCGATCCTCAGCGGCGGTTGCTCTTGATCATCGAAGACGACGTGGCCTTCGCAGACATCTTGGCCACCTTGGCGCGCGAGCTTTCGTTCCAGTTCTTGGTAGCTCACAGCGCAGAAGAAGGCGTGCGCTTGGCGCTGCAATTCGTGCCGGCGGCAATCATTCTGGACGTCAATTTGCCGGATCGCTTGGGGCTCACCGTGCTCGACCGATTGAAGCAGAACGGCAGCACTCGGCACATTCCCGTGCACGTGATGTCGGTCGAAGATTATTCACGCATGGCGCTGTCCATGGGCGCAGCCGGATACCTGCTCAAGCCGATCCAGCGCGAGGAGCTGGTGAACGTTTTCACGGACATGAAGGAGCGCCTGACGCGTCTTCGTCGGCTGCTGATCGTCGAAGACGACGCGGTTCAGCGCGAAGCCGTCACGCAACTGCTGAGCAGCCAGGAAATCGAGATCGTGGCCGTGGCGACCGTGGCTGAAGCGCGGCAGCAATTGGCGGCCGGTTCGTTCGATTGCGTGGTCACCGATCTTTCCTTGCCCGATGCCTCGGGATACGACCTACTCGAGAGCATGGCGGCCGACGAGGCGTATGCCTTCCCGCCGGTGATCGTCTACACGGGGCGCTCGCTCACCGCCGACGAAGAGCAACGGCTACGCCGATTTTCCAGCGCGATCATCGTCAAAGGTGCACGCTCGCCGGAGCGCCTGCTCGACGAGGTCTCGCTGTTCTTGCATCAAGTGGAGGCAACGCTGCCCGCCGATCGCCAGCGCATGCTGCGTCAGGTGCGAGACCGCGAGGCGGCCTTCGATGGCCGCAAGATCTTGGTGGCCAAGACGACGTGCGCAACATCTTCGCGCTCAGTAGCATCCTGGAACCCAAGGGCGCAAAATTGTACATCGCCCGCAATGGCCGGGAGGCGATCGAGCATTTGCAGCGCACTCCCGACATCGATCTGGTGCTGATGGACATCATGATGCCGGAAATGGACGGCCTCGAGGCGACACGCCAGATCCGCCGCAACGGCGGGCCCTATAGCAAGGTGCCGATCATCGCATTGACGGCCAAGGCCATGAGCGACGATCGCGAGCTGTGCATCAAGGCGGGGGCCAATGACTACGTGGCCAAACCCCTGAACGTCGAAATCTTGCTCTCGCTGGTGCGAGTTTGGCTTCACAAGCAGTAGGCGTTCGGATGCCCGAAGAGATCGAAATTCGCCTGCTGCTCGACGCGATTTACCTGCGTTATCACTACGACTTTCGCAGCTATTCCCCTGCTTCCATCAAGCGGCGCTTGGTCGCCGCCAGAACGCAGATGAACGCGGAAACGCTGTCGACCCTCCAAGAGAGGGTCCTGCGCGATCCGCAGGTGTTCACCCGGCTACTACAGTTTTTGACCGTGGGCGTGAGCGACATGTTCCGGGACCCGAGCTTCTTTCGCGTGCTGCGCGAACAAGTCGTACCCGAGCTTCGCACCTACCCATCGATCCGCATTTGGATCGCCGGCTGCAGCACCGGTGAAGAGCTGTATTCGTTCGCGATCGTCTTGCGTGAAGAGGGGCTGCTCGATCGAACCACGTTGTACGCGACCGACATCAACCCAGAGGCGCTACGCAAGGCCGAACAGGGGCTCTATCCGATCGACCGACTGCAAGACTTCACCGAGAATCATCAGCTTTCCGGCAGCAAGTGCTCGCTCTCCGAGCACTACACGGCAGCCTACGGTTCGGCCGTGTTCGATCGCAGTTTGCGGAAAAACGTGGTATTTTCCGATCACAGCTTGGCGACCGACAGCGTGTTCGCGGAGGTACAGTTGGTCTCCTGTCGCAACGTGCTGATTTATTTCGATCGCTCGCTCCAAAATCGCGCTCTCGGTCTGATGAAGGATTCGCTGTGCCGGCGCGGCTTTCTCGGCTTGGGCTCGAAAGAGAGCCTGATGTTCTCCGAGCACGTCGGCTCTTTCCGTGATTTCGTGGCCAGCGAGAGGTGGTTTCAGCGATGCTGAGCCCGGAGCTCTCGCAGCGCTTACTGTCTAGTGAAGCGCTGGTCGTCGGCGCTTCCGCGGGCGCCATCGATGCGCTGAACCAACTCTTGCCCGCGGTGCCGGAGGATGCGCGCATTCCGGTGATCGTCGTCGTCCACCTGCCTCCCAATCGCCGGAGCTTGCTGCCGGAGGTCTTTGCCTCGCGTTGCTCCGCGCGGGTGCGCGAGCCCGAGGACAAGCAGCCGATTACCGCCGGGAGCATCTGGTGCGCCCCTTCGAACTATCATCTGTTGCTCGAGGCTGATCGCAGCTTTGCGTTCTCCACCGATCTGCCCGTCAATTTTTCGCGCCCCTCGATCGACGTTCTGTTCGAGTCTGCCGCTGATGTCTTCGGTCAGCGCTCGTGCTGCGTCGTGCTCACCGGCGCGAACGACGACGGCGCGCGAGGGGCGAGCATGATTCGTGAAAGGGGCGGTCTGGTGATCGTTCAAAACCCCGATTCGGCCGAGGCCAAAGAAATGCCAAACGCCGCGATTGCCCGTGCAAACCCACAAATTATCGCCACCCTGCCCGAAATCGCCGAGTTGATTCGGCGGGCGACCCGAGCGGCCTCATGAACAAACCTCGCCCTCCCGTGAAATTCCTGCTCGTCGACGATCTCGACGAGAACCTGCTCGTGCTCGAAGCACTATTGCGGCGTGATGGCCTCGAGTTACTCAAAGCGCGCTCCGGTCGCGAAGCGCTCGAACTAATGCTCGAGCACGAGTTTGCTCTGGCACTGATCGACGTGCAAATGCCGGAGCTCGACGGTTTCGAGCTGGCGGAGCTGATGCGCGGCGCCGAGCGCACTCGGCACGTGCCAATCATCTTCGTGACCGCGGGCATGCAGGAGCGACACCGCGTGTTCAAGGGCTACGACGCGGGCGCCGTCGATTTCTTGTTCAAGCCTCTCGAACCCCAGATCTTGCGCCACAAGACCGAGACCTTCTTCCAGCTTCACCGCCAGAGACAAGATCTGGCAGAGACATTGCGCCTCAACGAAGAGCTGATGGCGGTCGTAGGCCACGATCTACGAAACCCGTTGAACGTGGTGTTGATGACCACGTCGCTTTTGGCGGACTCGACCGACCCGCACCTGAAAAAGTGCGTGGATCGCCTGCAATCCAGCGGCACCCGCATGCTGCACATCATCGAAGAGTTGTTCGACTTGGCTCGCGCCCGTTTGGGAGGTGGCATCCCGATCGAGCGTCGCCCGCTCGATCTCGAAGCGGTAACCAAGAAGACCGTGGCAGAGTTCGAGGCCACGAACCCGAGCCGTCAGATCGACGTACTAGTTTCCGGCGACATGAAGGGAAGCTGGGACGTGGGACGCCTCGGTCAGGTGCTCTCGAATCTGATCGGCAATGCGCTGCGCCACGGCTCGGTGAGCGTGCCCATCACGGTTAGGCTCATCGGCAGTGAAAACGAAGTGGTCGCTTCCGTACACAACGGTGGCTTCATTGCTGCGGATTTGATGCCGCGTTTGTTCGACCCGTTTCAGTCTGGAGTGGGTCGTCGCACGCGTGCCGAGGGCCTCGGGTTGGGCCTGTACATCGTGCAGCAGATCGTGCACGCCCACGGTGGCGACGTGCAAGTCAGCTCGTCACCGGAAGCGGGCACTAGCTTCGAAGTTCGCCTTCCGCGCAGCTGAAAGGCTTCAGCTGCGCACGCGTCAGCGTCGGGCAATGTTCTCGACTTCCCGCCGTCGAAAGCCGGTCGGAAACTGAAGCAGATACTGGGCGGCCATTGCCCGCGCCTCGCGCTCGTGCCCGCTCCGAAGCAGACCGACGATCTGCAGGTAAGCGTCGTCTTCCGCGGTGTCTATCGCTGGATGCTCCGCGGGGCGCTGATACGCGGGCCGCGCGCTTCGGCTCTTTGTCGGAGTCGAGCGGGGCGGTGCCGTTACCAGTGCCGGTTCTTCAGCCGAAGCTCGAAGCACAGGGATGGCCTCCGGGCTCGGCTCTGCTCGCGCGGGCGCCGCGGCCTTCGGTTCGACGCGGGGCTGAATTTTCAAGTGCCCGACGGCAGGGCGGGAGCTGTGCGATGCCCCGCGCACGAGCGGTAAGCCGATGGCCAGCGCTACGCCCGCGATGGCGCAAAGCGCGACGAGCAGCGCGACGCTTCGCCTGCTGTTCGACCGCGGTTCCGCGAGCAGGTGCTCGTTCCAAGCGCCGAGCAACGCCTGCCGAGCGCGCCGCTGCCGAAGTGGATCCATCGGTTTCTGCGGCAGACCTTTGATGCTCCGTCCGAGCTCGCCGAGTGCGCGCGCCGCCTGATTGCAGTCCACACATTCGGCGCGATGTCGGAGCGCGTTCGACAAATCGCTGCCGGCTAGTCGTCCGTCGCGCGCGGCCTCGACCTGCCACAGCCGTTGACACGGCTTGTGGGTCATTGCTCCCCCGCGTGATCGAGTAAGCGCCGCAGCTCGCGGCGCGCATGGTGCAATCGCGTCCAAACCGTGCCCACCGGCACGTGCAAGGCTCGCGCGATTTGCTCGCAAGATTGCTCTTCCGCCTCAGCCAAGAGCAGCACGACGCGCTTTGGTTCGCTGAGTTTGGCGAGAGCCCAGGAAAGCCGTTGCACTTCGTCGCGCGCGGATAGCTCTCGGTGCGGATCGGCGTAACTGCCCGCGTCGCGAAGAGTCAGCTCGCGCAGTGCTCGTGTCCAGCGGGTGAACCCGCGCCTCCTGCGGTACAGGATGCGCCCGGCGATGCCGACCAACCAGCTATGACAACTTTGCTTGCCGTCGTGGCTAGCGACCGTCTTGGCGGCGCTCAGAAACGTGGCTTGAACGATGTCGTCCACGTCGCTTTCGTCATCGGCAGCGCGACGCACGAAGTCGTACAAGACGGCGCTGTAGCGATCGTAGAGTAAGCCAAGCGCGCCGATCTGGCCTTGGTTCAAGGCGGCCAGAGCGTCTTGATCGCTGACGGGCAGACTTGGCTCGCGGTCTCGCGCCAATTCGTTCTTTCTCACTGGCTACTCCACGAGAAGCCGAGCGCGAGTCCGAAGCTGAATGACGGGAGTGGCGGTAAGCTGGGATGGGCGAAGTGCTCTTTTGCCAGCCGAGCGGGTGAAAGCTCGAAGTCTGCACTGCCGAAGGCGCGCCATGTCGAGCGGCGCGGACCGGATAGCCGTGCGCCGAGGTCGATGCGCACGTCCGCTGCGGAACCTCCGATATCGAGCTGGCCGTCGTCGGCATCTTGGCTTTCGAGCACGAGGTTCGGTCCTAGCAGCAGATCCAGCGAACTGCTTTTGAGTTCGAAGCGCCGCCCGACGTGCACGCCAATTGCGGTCGACATCAGGTAGTAGTCCATCAGGGTTGGCTCGCTGAGCAGACCGGTGGTGATGTCCCAACGGGCGGACACCCCGAGCAACCACGGCTCGACCACCACGTCGGCAAAGCCGGTGACCCCTCCGGCAACGAACAGAGGCAGTCCCCCCAATCGGGCCGCGGCTCCTGCGCCCAGTTCCACGCCTGCGGTCGGGCGTGGCAGCGGCGGCTCTGGCGGCGCCTTTTCGGCGGGGGAGGCAGCAAGCGGCAAGCTTGGCTCCATCGGCGGGAGCGTCAACAGCGCTTCGCTTGCGCGCAGCAACTGCGCTTCGCCTGCCACTGTCCGCGACGCCACGCGACCATCGCCGGTGCGCACGTCGAGGACGAGGTTGTCGTCTGCGTCCGCGCGCAAGGTCAGCTGAGCGCAGCGGTCGAGATCGCTCAGCGTTCGCAAGTGGTCGCTCAGTTTTTCGCGCAGCGTTTGCCATTGGGGACTGTTGGCAGCGGGCACGTTCAACGTGATCTGCGGTCCAGCGCACGACGAACTGAGCTGGCCTGCGGCAAGCCGGCTCAGCGACGAGCCGAAGAGCAGCACCGTGATGAGCGCCCAGCGCCTGCCAACTCCACTCACGCGGGCGACGCTCCGGACGACGCACATCCTTCAAGGAATCGAGAAAATTGCTTGCTCGGCAGCAACGAAACTCACCGCTGACAGATTGCATGTCTGAGGGCGAATTTGCTGTCTAAAACGCTGCGCGGTCCAAGGCGCGAAGTCGTACCGAGCGGCGACGCGCCCGAGCGGCAGGTCTCGCTCGCCCCGGCGCTATCTTCGGGCGGCCAGCTCGATACGAGTGCCGCGTTCTGAACACGGCGTTTGTGTGACGCGCCGCTCGACTCGTAAATGCGAATGATTCCATTGGCTTAGATGGATGTTTCGGGAGTTGTGACTGAGCCCGCTACACAACTGTCACGAATCTGTTGCTCGCGCGTAGCGCACAGGGGGCGCCTGCCTGGTAGTGAGAAACCGCCATGTTTGCGCGTAGAAAACTGCTCGTCGGTCTGCTCTTCAGCTTGGTTGCCTGCAAAGGAAACCAAGCTGCCCCTACGCCCGTGGCTTCCGAGTCGGCGCCGACAGTGAAAAATGGCGAGGCCATCAGCCTAACCGGCGCGGGCGCGACCTTCCCCTATCCGCTCTATTCGAAGTGGATCTCCGAATACAACAAGCTCAATCCGAACGTGAAGATCAACTACCAGTCGATCGGATCGGGCGGTGGCATTCGGCAGATCACGGCCAACACCGTGGATTTCGGCGCGACTGACGCACCGATGAAAGAGGACGAGGCGAAGCAAGCCCCGTCCAAACTGTTCCACATTCCCGCGACGATTGGCGCGGTCGTGATCGCTTACAATCTACCGGAAGTCACCGGCACGCTGAAACTCACCCCCGAGGTGTTGGTCGGCATTTACGCGGGCAAGATCAAGACTTGGAATGATCCCAAGATCAAGGCCGACAACGCGGAGCTCAAGCTGCCCGCGAAGGAGATTTCCGTCGTGTATCGTACGGATGGTAGCGGCACGACCGCGGTCTTCACCGATTACTTGGGCAAGATCAGCCCCGAGTGGACAGAGAAGGTTGGCGTCGGCAAGGTCGTGAAATGGCCCACGGGGCTAGGCGCCAAAGGCAACGAGGGCGTCACCGGTCAGGTCAAGACTACGCCCTACACCATCGGCTACATCGAGCGTGCGTACGCATCACAAAATAAGCTGCCGATGGCCGAGCTGAAGAACAAGGCCGGCAAATTCGTGGCCCCCACGATCGAGGCCATGTCCGCCGCCGCGGACGCGGTGGAAGTGCCCGAAGAGCTGTTCGTCTCGCTCTCGAACGCTGACAGTGAAGCCGCCTATCCGATCACCAGCTACAGCTACTTGCTCGTCTACGAGGACGCCAAAGACGCAGTCAAGGGTGAAGCTCTGGCCAAGTACGTGTGGTGGGGTCTGCACGACGGCCAGAAGTTCGCCAAGGATTTGGACTACGCGCCCATTCCGGCCAAGGTCTTGACCAAGGTCGAGGGTCGCCTCAGGGAGCTGCGCTCCGGTGACAAGAAGCTCCTCACGGGAGCTTGAGCGGCCAACGCGATGTCCGTGAGTCACGAAATTTCGCCGCTAATCCGGCCGCGCTCGAAGATACTGACGCGCTTCGGCAGCGAAGTGAATTGGGGCGACTTCGCTTTTCGTCGAGTGACCGCGTTGCTCGCCGCGCTACTAATCATCGCGCTGGCGGCCATGGCAATTGCCATGGTGCACGGCTCGGCGGAGTCGCTCGCCAAGTTCGGGCTGGGTTTTGTCAGCTCCCAAATCTGGGATCCTGCGCGCGACGTGTACGGCGCATTGCCGTTCATCTATGGCACGATCGCCTCGTCGCTGCTCGCGCTGTGCTTTGCCGTTCCGATCTCGCTCGGGGTGGCCATTTTCCTTTCCGAACTGGCGCCCGCCTGGCTGCGCGAGCCGGTTGGTTTTTTGGTGGAGCTCTTGGCGGCCGTGCCCAGCGTGGTCTACGGCTTGTGGGGGATCTTCGTGTTGGCCCCTTGGCTGCGCACGACGGTCGAGCCGTTTTTGGCGCAAACGCTGGGATTTTTGCCGTTTTTTCAGGGGCAGCAGCGCGGCTTCGGCATGCTCGCGGGTGGCATCATCTTGGCCATCATGATTACGCCTACGATCTCGTCGGTGAGTCGTGAAGTGCTGCGCGCGGTGCCGAGCGCGCTGCGTGAGGGCGCACTCGGCCTCGGCGCCACGCCTTGGGAAGCGGTGCGTGTCGCAGTTCTGCCGTACGCGCGCTCCGGCTTGGTGGGTGCGACGATCCTCGGCTTGGGTCGGGCCCTAGGCGAGACCATGGCCATCACCATGGTGATCGGTAACCGCAGCGAAATCAGCGCTTCACTGTTCGCGCCTTCGTACACGATGGCCAGCGTGATCGCCAACGAGTTCAGCGAAGCCACCGGTAGCTTGTATCTGTCCGCACTGGCGGAGGTCGGGCTGCTCTTGTTCGTGGTCACGGTGCTGCTCAACATCGTGGCGCGGCTCTTGGTTTGGCGCGTGGGTCACCTGCCGCAGGGCGGGAGCCTGTGATGCTGGATCGTTATGCTCGCCGCAAATACAGCGACATCTTCGTGCGCTCGGCGTGCGTGGCGGCGACCGTGATCGCGCTCGTACCGTTGGTCAGCGTGCTCTACTACGTGACTTCGCGCGGCATTGGCGGCATCAGTTGGGACTTCTTCAGCGAACTGCCGAAGCCCGTGGGCGAAAGCGGCGGCGGCATGGCCAACGCGCTTGCGGGCAGCTTCAAGTTGCTGTTTTTGGCGTGCGTCTTCGGTATCCCGCCCGGCGTCTTGGCCGGCGTATATTTGGCGGAGTTCGGCAATTCTCGGTTCGGGAAATTGGTGCGCTTCAGTGCCGACGTGATGTCTGGCGTGCCCTCGATCACGGTGGGCATTTTCGTGTATTCGCTGGTCGTTCTGCGCGCCAAACATTTTTCGGCCTTCGCAGGTGGTGTCGCCCTGGGCGTGCTGATGCTGCCTACCGTCACGCGCACGACCGAAGAGCTGCTCAAGCTGGTTCCGGAGTCGTTGCGTGAAGCGGCGCTTGGGCTCGGCCTGCCCAAGTGGCGGGCCACGTTGCGCGTGATGTTGCGCACGGCCGCGCCCGGTATCGCCACCGGTGTGATGCTCGCCGTGGCGCGCGTAGCGGGGGAAACCGCGCCGCTCTTGTTCACCGCTTTCAGCAATCCCTTTTGGAGCAGCGGCTTGAACGAACCGACCGCTTCGTTGCCGGTAATCATCTACAACTACGCGGTGTCTCCGTATGAGGAGTGGCATCGTCAAGCGTGGGCGGCGGCGTTGGTGCTATTGCTTTTGGTCTTGTTGTTGAATGTGTCTGCGCGCCTGCTGGTGCGAAACCGCGTGGGTGCACGATGACCGTTGGATCGCAAAGCAGAATTTCGAAACCGACCACGAGGAAGGGCGCGCGCGGCGAGGGCTCTTCCAGTGATGAGAGCAGATCGCGCTGGGATGAAGTGTCGGTGAGCACGCTCGTGCCCAAGATGCGCACGGAAGATCTGCATGCTTACTTCGGACAGAGCGAAGTGCTGAAAGGCATCAGCCTGCAAATCGCCGAAAAGCAGGTCACCGCCGTGATCGGGCCCTCGGGCTGCGGCAAATCCACCTTCGTGCGTTGCTTGAATCGGATGCACGAGGTCGTACCCGGCGCGCGCGCCACCGGTCAGGTCCTGCTCGACAAACAGGATATCTACCAGGGCGATGTCGATGCAGTGCGCGTGCGCCGCCGCGTGGGTATGGTGTTCCAAAAGCCGAACCCGTTTCCCACCATGTCGATCCGCGACAACGTGCTGGCCGGGCTGCGGCTGAACGGTGAGCGCCCCGACGATCCGGACGCGGTGGTCGAGAAGATGCTGCAGCGCGTGGCGCTGTGGGATGAGGTGAAGGATATCCTCGGTCGTGCCGGCACTGGGCTCTCGGGCGGTCAGCAGCAACGGCTATGCATCGCACGCTCGCTGGCGCTCGAGCCAGAGGTCCTGCTCATGGACGAGCCGTGCTCGGCGCTCGACCCGATCGCCACCGCGCGCGTGGAAGAGCTGATTCACGAACTCAGAAAGTCCTACACGATCGTGATCGTGACCCACAACATGCAGCAAGCGGCGCGGGTCGCGAATTTTACGGCATTTTTCTATTTGGGTAAGCTCATCGAGCATGACCGCACGGACGTGATCTTCACGCGCCCCAAGGAACAGCGCACTGAAGACTACATCACGGGCCGCTTCGGCTGAGGGGAACGAGATGGATCGCCGGCACACAGACCGAGAATACGAAGGCGAACTAGAGAGTCTGCGCGAGCGCGTGCTGCTCATGGGTGCACACGTGGAAGAGGTGCTCGCGCTCGCCATGCGTGCGTACAACGATCGCAACGTGCTGCTCGCACGCGGCACGATCGAGCTCGATAGTACCATCGATCAGCTGGAGCTCGAAATCGACGAAGCGGCGATTCAGATCTTGGCTCGCCGCCAGCCGGTCGCGTCCGACCTACGCTTCATCACCACTACGCTCAAGTTGGTTACCGATTTGGAGCGGATCGGCGATCTGGGCGTCAACATCTGCGAGCGCGTCGCCGAGTTGGGCGTGGATCGCAGTGAGAACCCACACGATCCGATCCCGCGCATCGCGGACGTCGCGCAAGCCATGGTGCACGACGCGCTGGACGCATTCGTCGCGGGTGACGCGGTGAAGGCCAACCAAGTGATCGACCGCGACAAGACGGTAGACGCCTACTACGCCCAGCTCTACCCGGAGCTCTTGCCGCGCATGATGTCCAACCCCAACGTGGTGTTCGAATCCACGCGTTTGCTCTCGATTGGAAAATCGCTGGAGCGCTTGGCCGATCACGCCACGAACATCGCCGAAATGGTGGTGTTCATGGTGAAGGGCCAAGACGTCCGCCACTCCGGCCCTGCTTCGCACCAATAGCGTCGGGCCGAAGTACGCGTCTTTGGCTCGTCCGAGAAGCAGACTGTTCTTCTCGGACGAACCTGACTCACGCGGATCGATCAGTTTGGATTCAAGGTCGAGTCTTGGTACGACTCAGCCATGTAGAGCGTGTTACCCCCGGTACCACCACGCACCAGCACCCAGTGCGAGCCCGCCTCGTTTTGGGTACCGCCATTGACCACCGGGTTCCCGGAAGCGCTGGGCCAGGTGCCATCGGGCCTGAGCACGGCCTTGAACGTGCTCGTGTTGAATTGGTCCACGGCGTTGCTGGCCGACATCTGATAAATCTTGGTGCCGCTGCGATAGTAGAGCGTGCCCGCCTCGAAGCCGTCGACATCGTTGCGGTCGTATTCGTAAGCTGGGTCGCTCGAGATCACCGGAGCTCCGGGGGGAAGCGTCACTGCCTGGTAGACGCCAGTGCTCCCGCCATACGCAGCCGCAAAATGGTTGGTATCGAAGAACGTCTCGTAGAGCTTGAACACGGTGCCCGCGGCGTTCTTCACGCGCACGAAGATGACGAACTTCTGCGCCCAGTTCTCCGCGTAGGCGATGGTCGGTGTGCCGACCCCCGTCCAACCCGTGGGCAGGGCGGGGTGAATCAAGGTCCCGCTGAAGCCGCTGCCAGTCCAGTAGTTGCCGCGGAGTTGCCCGTTGTCATCCAGGTAGACGACCACGAGTTGCCCGTTGTACGCCGCCACCGCTGGATTGCCGTTGGTGCTGTATTGCGTGTTGTCGAGCGCCGCAAACGCCGTCACTGCCGATGGCGGTGGCCAACTGGTGTTGGCCGTCCAGTTGCCCTTGCTCCAGAACAGGCGCTTATCGGGCGATCCGTCCGGCGCGTTCGCGCCTTTCGCGACCAGGATGAACGGGAAGGGGCTCCCTGCCTCGGACACGAAACCGCACGCCGGGCGGCCACCGAGCTTGCGTGGGTTGACGGTGCTCCCGTACTTGGCCCAAACACTCGGGTTACCGCCGAGATTCGACTGGCCCTGGATGAAGTTCGACGTATCGCGCGTGAACATGACCCAGGAATGCGGAGCATGCGGAGTGCAGATGGCGGCCTCCCCGATTGCGGTGCTAGGCGCTCCGACCACGGACCACGCTTTCCACTCCAGAGGTTGGGGGTTCCCCGGCTTATAGACGAGCTGCTCGGTCTGAGTTCCAAGCTGGGTCGACCCGTCGCCGCTTCCTTCGGCGCCCGAGCAGCCGAGGGTCGCGCTCAAGGCGATCAACCCCGCAACGGCCGAGCCCTCGCGAAACACTTTCTGCAAATTGCGAGACGACAAAAGCGATGTGATTTGGCTTCGATGCTTCATGCGTTGATACCCCTTATCGGTTGTTTTGATGTGCCAGTTCTGCCCGCCCGAACTCAACTCGAACGCCCGCATCACGGACGAATGCCCGTGAGACCCTTGTTCGTTGCCACTTCGTGAGGCCGCCCCCGGCTGGACGAGAGGCTCCCACGACGCTTGGCGCTGAGCAAGTCGAGGTCAGCGCGCTGAGAAACGTCGGCGCTTTTGCGCCTGGCGGATCACGCCATGCCCGTCGCAGAAGCCCATCGTTGATTGCCGCACACTACTCAGCGAACGCCGGGGCAATCCGTGCGCACGAGCGCATTGGCGGCGCCGAGCAGCGCGAGCTGGCCATGTAGGTCGCCGAGCTGTACTTGACTCATGCGCTCCACGTAGAATTGCTGTTGCTTCGCGAGTGAGTCGCCCGTGGTCGCAGCGCCGGTGCCTGGACATGTGCGGTCCAGCTTGCCCGCGCTGTTCGTCTTGTTGGCCACGCATTGCCAGCCTTTGCGTGCCGCGGCGGCGTACTTCGGCTCCGTGAGCCAGCCGTTCTTCAGGCCCGTAGCGAGCGCGGTCGTGAACATCGCCGTGCACGAGGTTTCGATGGGCGCGGAGGCGAGATCCAGCACCTGTCGCCAACAGCCGTCATCGTCACCACCGCTGACTTGGAGCGGCAAGATCCCGTCCATGTGCGTCTTGTACGCCGCCAACACGCTGTCGCGCGTTTGCCCGGCCGGTAGCTCGAGCAGCAATTCGCTCATGCCGGTCGCGAACCAGCCGTTGGCGCGACCCCAGGCGGGTTTGGAGTCGAGCGTATGCCAGAACAGCGAATTTTGTCGCAATTTCTTGACGTAGATCAAGAGCGCCGTCGATGCGTGATCGAGGTAATCGCTCTTCTTGGTGGCTCGATACGCCATCACCTGCAGCTCGGTGATCATGAACATATCGTCCGACCAATAGCGTGCATCGGTCGTGATCATGTCCTGGTTGAGCGGAGGAAGCCATTGGGTGTCGGCGCGGCTCAGCCCCAAATCCTTGAGGCTTTGCTCGTGGTTCTGCAGGTAAAGCTCCAGCGGTAGAACGCCGAAAACGCGCTCGTCGACCGAACCCTTGCCGGTTGGATTCGGCGGCGGACTCGATTTGATCTTGGATGAGCCCCACGCAGAGCTCAGCGCTGTATTGTTGGCGCTGTCTGCGGTCGAGGCCGTGAAGCGCAGCGCGCTGGACCAGGTCAATACGACTGGGTAATCGTAGGCGTCGTTGGTGTGGGCCTTGAAATCGGGGACGGCGAGCTTGCCCACATCGAGCGGACCTTTGCCGCTCGTCCAATTCGCAAAGTCACTGATGACTGGACACGCACTCGGTGAGCTTCCGCCAGCTCCGCCTCCGCCGCTGCTACCTCCCCCTATGCTGCCCGCGATTCCCGCTGTACCAGCCGTGTCGAGCCTTCCGCCGGCTCCGCCGTTGCCGGCTCCGCCAGCCGGTGAGCTTCCGCCATTGGCGCGACCAGCTCCGCCGCTGGGCGCCCCCGCGGCTCCGCCGGGCGTCGCGCCGCTAGAGCCTCCGCCAGAGTTCGCCGCGCCCGCCGAGCTCTGTCCGCCGGCTCCCGCCTTGCTTGGCGGGCCGCTGCCGGCGGGATCCGACTGACTGCAGCCACTCAGCGCGCTCCACACCGGTAATGTCAGCCCAAATGACAATGCTGCGAGTCGAAGCGCGCTCATTCGGTTTCACTCCCTGAAAGTCCTGTGCTGGCGAGATCAGATTCCAACCCGCGCGACTGAATGGGCGAAAGACGCGACCACGATCACTTCTCGTCGCCAAACTCGGAATTCCTTCGCGAGCGAGAGCTACGCGGCGCGGTCTGTCGCTATTGAGCGCAATATGCGGCGCCTGCCACTCGCCAAGGCCGCAATGCCCAACAGCCAAAGTCCCGAAGTCGGGCTCGGCCGGGAACCCGCGGCCAAACAACCGCAGCCCGACGGCTGGTTGAGACTCGCGCCGCCAGGACTCGCGGCGGGCATGACACTCGCATCGCCTGCTCGTTCGCCCGCATTCGAGTCGTTAGCACCGGGCTTGCCCGCGTCGCTCGGCACCGGCCCATCCGTATCGTCGCCCGCCGGTCGCGGCGGCGCGTCGCTTCCGCCGGTTGCGGCGGCGCTGTTTGCGGTCGAGCCCGCCCCACCACTCGTACTCGTGTCGCCCCCAAAACTCGAACCGCCGGTTTCCGCGCCGCCCTCAGCCGTAGCCGTCGTACCGCCTGCGCTCGATCCGGCGGACTCGGCGCTGTCTGCACCAGCAACGCCGCCCATCGTCGCGCCGCCGGCAGCGGTACCGCCGGCGGCTGTACCGCCCGAGCCCGTGCTCGCGGCACCTCCGGTGCTTGCTCCTGCGCTGCCGGCGGCGCCGCCCGACCCACCCGGTTCGGTGATGGTTGCTGACAGCGAAAAACTGCCAAAGCCGCTGATGCGCTTTACGAAAACGTAGGCGGTCTCGCTGATCGATGACGCAAACGAGAGCGCCTCATCCTGGCCCAGCCCTGCGGTCGTGCTGGAGGCTCGGATTACGGGATTGCCGCTCGCATCCGGAGTGCCGGCGTACAGGTAGATGTCGAAATCCGCGGTGCTCGGCACACTCAAACCGAGCGATATGCTCGAGCCGTGGCTCAACACGGCCTGTCGCCCCCAAGCGCGCCGTTCCCACTCCAGCCGCGCGGGCGCGCCGTTGCTCACGCTGCCGGTCATGGTCCCAGGCACGGCGAGGCTGATGGCCTCGATCGCGGCGTCGGGGTTCAAGATACCGAAGCCCTCGTACAAATCCTTGGGCGCGGCGGCGCGACCGAGGGTGGGCGAATTCGTTGCGGCTTGCGGCGCTTCACGCGTGGCGTTGGTTTCGCTCGCGGAGGCCAGCATCAGCATCTTGACCAAGAGCGGCTGCTGATTCGAACTCAAACTCCAATACACGCCGGACTTCTGGAATGCATCGATCAGCAGCGCCGCCACTCCGGCCGCGAATGGGCTGGCCATGGAGGTGCCCATGAGCGCAGTGTAGTCGTTGCTCACTTGATCGCTGAAGGCGCTCGATTTTGCGTCGGAGCTGTTCGAATCAGCGGCCAAAATCATGGACCGGTAGGTCGAGCCACCGGGCGCCAAGATGTCGGGCTTGTAGTCCGCGTTCGCATCGAGCGTCGCGCTGCCCTTGCTGGTGTAGGTCGTCAGCTCGTTCTTGTCGTTGCTGGCGCCGATCGTGATCACTTTGCTGGCACGCCCTGGATCGCCGATTGTCCCGCTGGGACCCTCGTTGCCCGCGGCCACCACCACTACGATGCCGTTGTCGACGGCGGAGTTGGCCTTGGCGCGCATCGCGGCATCGGTGCCACCATTGCTGACGCCCAGGCTCAGGTTCACGATTTTGATCTGCTTGTCGAAGCGCTGCACGACGAGGTCGTCGAGCGCCTTGCCAATCGCGCCCGAATCGCCTGCACCCGAGTTGCTGAACACCTTCGCTCCGTACCACTGACAACTCGGCGCGACGCCGCGCAGCGCTCCGAAGCCATCTCCTACGGCGGGATAGTTCAGCACGGTGTTGGCGACGGCAAAGTTGCTGATCGTGCTCATACTGGCTTGGGTAAGCCCGTCGCTGAAGCGCGCTGGCGAACTATTCACGTGGCTTTCGCCGATACTTCGCGGACTCGCTCCGACCGAGCTGACGAATGGCGTCCAAGTGCCGCTCGCATCCGGGGAGGTCACCAAGTAAAAGTCGGTCGAAGATCCACCGAGCCAGGTCGCGGTCGAGCTGACGCTGAGCGTGCTGCTGCCGCCGAAGTAATTGGGCGTGTGGATCACTCCGGGGCTGAACGCGCCGACGGCCAGCTTGCTCATCGAGCCGGAGCTCGTGTAGCGGAGCGTGCCCGGTCCGACGCCGAAGGCCGCGCCGGTGCCGAGCGCGATCGACGTCACGTGCGTGCCGTGACCGAGCACGTCGCCCGGGATGAGCGTGTTGTCGGTGGTGTAATCGGTATAGCCGACCATGCGCCCGCTGAGATCGCTGTGCGTAGCGTCCACGCCCGTGTCCAAAATGCCGATCGTGATGTTCGAATCGCCGGAAAACCCGCTGTTTACGCCCGCGAAATTGGCTGCCCAGACCGGGCGCACGCGGCCGGTGCGCGTGGCTTCGTCCAAGAACAAACTTACCGGTTTGGGCGCCGCGAGTAGGCGCAAGTCAGTGCCGAGTTCGTCGCGCAGCGCGTTCAGCTTTTCGCGCGCGAGCGTGCCGGTCCAGCCGTAGCTGACCGCGAGAAACACGTGCTCCACCTGACCGCCCAGGCGGACGAAGGCGTCCAAGTGACGCTGCAAGGTGGGCGCGTTGAGAATCACCTCTAGGTTCGCGGAACCGCCTTCGTCGGGTTGCTCTTGGAACGCGTCGTCGATGCGATCTCGATTGTGATCGCTGTCCGATACGTCGGGCAACTCGGGCACGACCGCCGGCGGCGTAGGGGCAATCGCCGCCGGCGCGACCTGGCTCGACCCCGGTTCGTCGCTCGAGACCGAGCCCGAGCAGGCGGTGAGTGCGGCGCATGCTAGCCAAGCTACCGCGCACGCGCGTGAACACAGGGAATCCCCGGGCGCCGCGCGCTCAGCCGTCTTGTCTAGCATCGAGATTGGCGGTCCTTGACATACGGCAGCAAGGTAACCGTCTTTAGGCTACTGGATGGTTTCCGGAATCAGCCGCGAAGCGCCGCGCGCTCAGCCGTCGCCGAACTTCCGGCTCGGGCCGATCGCTTCGAGCGTGTCGAACACCGGTCGCCCGTAAAACGAGCTCGATTCTTGCCCGCTCTCGGCGGAAGGAGGCTCACCTTCGGCGATCACGAACGCGCGGCCGTCGGGTCCGAGCAGCCAAGGCGGCAGACGCGTGAAGCGATCGATCAGCGCATCGACGAACAGCCGGACACGGGCCGAGAGGTGCCGACTGCCGGGGTACACGACGTGGATTTCCGAGCGCCCCGGCGACCAATCTTCGAGCACCGGCGCAAGGTGCCCAGCGCGCAGCGCTTCGGCGCAGAAGAAGGCCGGCAACACGGCGATGCCCGCGCCGCGCAAGGCCGCGCTGAGCGCGAGCTGCACCGAGTTCACCGAGTACCTTCCCTGAATCGCGATCGACTCGGAGCGCCCCTCTCTGGAAAACACCCAGGTCGCGCGGCGGTCGTTGCTCGACACCAAACACGAGTGCTTGAGTAAATCCTTCGGCGCTTTCGGAGGCTCACGCTGAGCGAGGTAGGCCGGACTCGCGACGCACATGCGCTCGGCGCTGCCGATCTTGCGCGCGATCAAAGAAGCCTCGATGGGACCAATCACGTGCACCGCCAAGTCCAAACCTTCTTCGACCACATCGAAGCGGCGATCGGCGACGATCAGTTCAACCTCGACCTCGGGGTGCGCGACCAAGAACTCAGCCACGAAATCACCCAAGAACGCGTGTCCGAAGAGCAGTGGCGAGCCGATCCGCAGAAGCCCTTTTGGGGAACGGTGGATATCGGTTACCGCGGCGTTCGCTTCTTCGATCTCGGCCACGACCCGTGCGGCGCGCTCGTAGTAGGCCGCGCCAGCAGCTGTGGGGCGCACGTGGCGAGTGGTGCGTTCCAACAGCCGAACGCCCAAACGTTCTTCGAGACGGGATACCCGTTCGCTGACCGTTGACTTAGGTAGGCCCAACGCGCGGGCTGCTTTCGTGAAGCTCTCCTCCTTCACGACGCGCGCGAAGATCGCGATCTCGTTCAGGTCCTGCATTGTTCGCCCATACGAATAACGTGTTCGTTTCTGAGGGTCTAGTCCGTATTCCCGAACGGACCGAAAGAAGTGCTGTCCTCGTCCCCCGAAGTAGGTCCCATGGCCAACGCCGCCGTATCGTCCGCTAGCTTGTCTGCCACCGAATCCGTTTCAGCCCAACCTGCCGCGGCTCCAGTCAAACGCTCGCGGGCCAAGATCGTGCTGCCCGCGTTGGTCGGCGTTGCCGCCTTGGTTGGCGTTGCAGTGTACCTGCACGGCAAGGGCAAAGAGACGACCGACGACGCCTTTGTCGAGAGCCACGTGGCCAACGTCGCCCCGCGTGTCCAAGGCCAAGTGCTCCACGTGTTAGTGCACGATAACCAAGCGGTCAACGCGGGTGACGTGTTGGTCGAGCTGGATGACCGCGACGCCACCGCCCGCGAGCACGCCGCGACGGCCGATCTGGAATCCGCGGAGGCTACACTGGCTGCGGCCAACGCGCAGCTCGCACTCGCACAACACTCGGTGGACGCCGGTTTGCGCCAAGCCAAAGGCGGCGTGACCCAAGCCTTCGCTCAGTCCGGCAGCTCGAAAGCGCAAATCGACCAGGCCCGCGCCGATCTCGTTGCCGCCCAATCGCGCTCGTCACTGACCGGCATGAATCTCGAGCGCGCCGTGAAGCTCCACAGCGACGGCGCGGTTGCGCAAGCCGAGCTCGACCGCAACCAGGCCGAGGACGATCAGGCGCGGGCTGCGGTCGACCAAGCCAAAGCGCGCTTGTCCGTTGCCAGCGTCGGCTTGGTGAACGCGGGTGGTGGCATCGAGAGCGCCCAGGGGCGCCTGGCCGCCGCACAAACCGGTCCGGATCAGGTGCTGGTCGCTGCAGCGCAGGTCGATGTCGCCAAAGCTCGGGTCGATCAAGCCAAAGCCGCGCTCGAGCAAGCCGATCTGAACCTCTCGTACATGAAAGTACGCGCGCCGACGCGCGGCGTGGTCTCACGTCGCAGCGTCGAACCGGGCCAACTCGTCGATCCGGCGCGACCACTGCTCGCGCTCACGGAGCTCGACGACTCGTGGGTCGTGGCCAACTTCAAGGAAGATCAAATCGGCAGCCTGCGCGTCGGCCAGCGCGCGCAGGTCACACTAGATGCGTTTTCTGGTCGTAAGCTGAACGCGCATCTGGACAGCTTCTCCGGTGGCACGGGTTCGCGCTTCGCGCTCTTGCCCCCCGACAACGCGTCGGGCAATTTCACCAAGGTCGTGCAGCGCGTGCCGGTCTTGATTCGCATCGACGACAAGCCGCAAGACATCGTGCTGCGCCCCGGTTTGAGCGCGTTCGTGACCGTCCGCACCGACGGAGGTTGAGTCGTGGACGCCGCCGTCACCGGCTCGAAGAAAGCCATCACCTTCGTGGTGATGATGGCGGCGCTGATGGCGCTGATCGACATCACGATCGTGAATGTCGCGCTGAACGACATCCGCGCTAGCTTCGCCACGCCGATCGATCAAATCGGCTGGGTCTCGACGGGCTACATGATGGCGAACATCGTGGTCATCCCGATGACCGGCTGGTTCCAGCGCCGCTTCGGCTATCGCCGCTACTTTGCCGGGTCGATCGTGCTGTTCACGATCGCCAGCGCGCTCTGCGGTTGCTCCTGGAACCTGACCTCGCTCGTGCTGTTCCGGGCGCTGCAAGGCCTGGGCGGTGGAGCGATCATCCCTACGGCGCAGGCCATCTTGTTCGCGCGCTATCCGCGCAAAGAGCACGGCATGGCCTCGGCGCTATTCGGCTTGGGCGCTGTCACGGGCCCGCTGCTCGGCCCGACCATCGGCGGCTATCTGATCGAGTGGTCCAACTGGCACTGGGTGTTCCTGGTCAACGTGCCGCTCGGCGTGATCGTCGCCATCATGTGCACTCGGGTGGTCGAAGAGCCCGGGTTCAAGCCGGCAAAGTCGCCGATCGACGTGTTCGGCATCGCGCTCTTGGCCATCGGCATGGCCTCCCTGCAATACGTGCTCGAAGAGGGCAACCGCGACGGCTGGGACTCCGTGCCGATCATGGTGCTAATCGCCGTGGCGTCGGTGTGTTTGATCACGTTCATCGTGCACGAACTCGAAACTCCGTACCCGGTCGTCGACTTACGAGTCTTCAAAAACGTCAGCTATTCTGCGGGTACGGGCATCAACTTTCTGCTCGGCCTGGTGCTGTTCGCGGGCAACTTCCTGTTCGCGCTCTATTGCGGCACGGTGATGCACTACGTCGCTCTCGACATCGGGAAAATCTTTCTCGTCGCCGGCCTGATTCAAATCGTGATCATGCCCATCATCGGCAAAATGGTCACGCGGGTGGACCCGCGGCGCATGCTCGTGTTTGGCATCCTCGGCACCTCACTCAGTCTGTGGCTCAACGCGCATTTGACCGACCAAGCCGGCTTCTGGGATCTCACGCGCCCGCAATTCGTGCGCTCGGTCTCGATGGGTTTCATCTTCATCCCCATCAGCATGCTCGCTCTCTCGGATCTACCGAACGAGATCCGCGGCAACGCGACGGGTCTGTTCAACCTGACCCGGGAGCTCGGCGGCTCGATCGGCACGGCTTGGATGGGCCTACTCGTCGACCGAGGCACCAAGATCCACGCCTCCTATCTGCGCGAAGCGATCAATCCCGAGAACCCGCTGGTGCAGGAGCGGATCGCGGCGATTCGCAACTCCATCGGACAACAGACGTTCACTTCCGACCTCGTCCCGGAGGCGATCCTCGAGTTCAAGGTGCGCGTACAGGCGCTGATTTTGAGCTTCAACGAGGGGTTTGCGCGCGTTACGTTGCTGTTCTTGCTGTGCCTGATCTTGGTGCTGTTCCTCAAGCGGCCCAGGCCCGGCGGAGCCGGCGCGGCCGGCGCGCACTAGTCAGCGATCGGAGCGCGTAACAACGGCGTCTTGCGCGCTTTTCAGGCGGCTGCCTCGTGCCGAAGGGGCGTGCGCGTGTGCATACTGCATCGGCGTGATCGCGTTGAGCCGTTTGAAATGGCGGGTGAAGTGGCTCTGGTCGGCGAACCCGCAACGCAGCGCGACGTCTGCCGCAGGCACGCCGTCGAGCAATAGGCGCTTGGCGTGGTTGATGCGCAGGCATAGCTGGTAAGCGTGCGGCGGTAGCCCATAGCGTTGCTTGAACACGCGTAGTGCTTGGAAACGGCTGAGCCCGACCAGCCGAGCCAGAGTATCGAGATCCACGTTGAGGCCCTCCTCGTTCAGAAACTCGCGCATGCGAGCGGCGCTGCGTCTCGACGGGCCCGCGCCGGGCCGCGGTTGTCGCGCGCCGTGGATCAACTCGCCGATCATCGCCTCGGACAACTCCAGCAGCTGCGATTGCACGTGCAAGGCCGAGGCGGTGGGCCGAAAGATCTCGAAGAAATCAGCGAACTGCTGGCGGAGCCGCGCGGAAATAGGCTTCATGACCGCGCCCCAATCGGGCCGGATCGAGCGAGGTTGCTGTTCGACCAACCATTCCTCGAGCAGTTCGGGCTGAAGCTGCAAGACGTGGAACGATCCCGAACCGTGCGGGCTGCCGATCAACAGCTCGCCGGGCATGTTGCAGAAGGCGAGCCCAGGTCCCCCGCTGTGCGTTTGTCCGCAAGCGCGCGCTTGGCCTTGCCAAGTTCGGAAAACCACGACCGAATAGGAGTCGGGAATGACGCGCCACTCACGCGGGGAGCGGCGCGCATCGATGACTTCGACGCCGGGCAGTGCCGCTGAGCGACGGTAATCGACGATTTCAGTCGCTGCATCTCCCTGTGCCGCCACGCCCGAAGTGTGAGCCTAACCAACCTACAAATCACGAACAATCAGCGGCCGCGATGGGGCATGAACTCCGCGCGCCCGCGAACTGCGATGCTGGATTGCGATCGCCTGATGATCCCGCCGAGGGAATGTTGCTCGACGGCGACCGTGTCGACGTCTTGGCCCCCTCCGGATTGGGAAGCGCGTGGAGCGGCCCCACGAGTGCTTCGCGCAAGCGTGGGACGAGGTTGGAAGCGACGCGAACGGAGACGCGCGCATTACTTGTTCGGTCCGACCCTGGGGATTCGACGATTTTTGTGTCGATTTAGTGGACGGGTTTTGGGCCTCCGCTTGCGCTGTCGATGGGGTACGTTTGAATTTGCCTTCTTGCTTGCGCGAAGTCTCGTGATGCGTGCGCTTCGCGCGTGTGGTCGAGTTCGCAGCCGTTTTGCTGCTGAAATGACCATCTCGGTGCGAATGTGAGGCTCCAAATATCGCGTGTTAGACAAGGGAGATCGGGAACTCAGAACTGTTGGCGGGGTTGTCCGAGTTGATTCGGCAGAGCAACACGCTGAGCGCGGGGGTGCTTGCGCACCTGGTGGAGCTCGAGCTGCGCTCGCTGCATTTGGAACTCGGTTTTCCGTCCCTGTTTCACTGCCCGTCGGGGATCGCAAAGCTCGTCAGTCGCCTGTGCCAAACGCGCGTCGACGACTTCCGCGGCTCGGGTGGCGGCACGGGCGCAGAGCGGGCTCGCCTGCAGTTCTCCCATTGCATTGCAAAGCTCCGCGCTCGCCAGTCGTGTAGAATCATGAGGCGATCGCCCCCCAAGATCGAGGTCAGCGCTTGCGGCCAAGGGTGTCGGCCAGCGCACGGTACCAAATGAGCTTCTTCGCGAAGCCGGGGTAGGCGCGGTTTCGCCCGCTTGGGTTGGGCAATACGAACACCGGCGTGTTCGCGAGGGTGTCGGTTTTCAAGCCCGGACCGCGCTCTCGCCCAGAGCGAAAGAACACCGGATACAGCGTGAGACCGAGCAACGCAACGTAGCGCGGCGCAAACCTGCCGACGAGGCGTGTCACTCGCTCCGCGCCCAGCCTTTGTTCGCTGATGCTCAGCTCGGCGGCGACCCGAGTTGCGCGCTGCACGCCGGAGACCAGACCCAGCCCGAACTCGAGCAGGCGCTGCTCCGACTCTGGCCCAAGCAACTCGCGCGTCAAGCCTGACTCGTGCAAGAGGCGCCAAAACGGGTTGCCCTTCGACGAAAACGAATGCCCGGCGTCAGCGGAATCGATTGATGGGTTGATCGCTACGATAACGACGTCGAGGTTCGCCGAAATGATGTCAGGGAGTATGGCGGGAATGACGCCTTCGTAGCACGCTCGTCCGGCGCGCGCTGACGCCCCCCGTGCGGCTTGACTCCAGGCACTGAAGACCTATCACTGAGGGGTGCGTGCGCTGGCAGATCTCGATGTGCTGATCGTCGACTGCCAGACCACCGGGGCGAGTCCGGCATTTGGCTGCGTGCTCGAGCTGGGCTGGGGGCTGGCGCGAGCCAACCAAAGCCAGCTGCTGACGGCAGAAGCTCACTGGATAGCATTGCCGGAAGGACAGCGCGTGCCGCGTCAGGTGCAAAAGATCACCGGCTACGAGCCCGCCCATGCCGAATTTGCCGTGCCGGACCGCGAAGCGTGGACGCGCTTGCGCGCGGCCGTGCAGCGCTCGCTGGCCGCGCCGACCGCCATTCACTACGCGCGCTTCGAACTCGCGTTCCTACGCGATTGGTCCGCGCGCTTCGAGCCGGAGACGGCGTTTCCCTTCGACGCGGTGTGCGTGCATGCGATCGCCTCGCGACTGTATCCAGATTTGCCTCGCCAATCGCTGCGCGCCCTGGCCGGCTATCTGGGCCACGGTTTGGACCTCGCGCGTCGCTCGCTCGGTCATGTCGAAGCGACGGCGTTCGTTTGGCGCAGCCTGTGCGCCGAGCTTGCCACGCGCGATATCGTTACCTGGGAGCAGCTGCAAGCCTGGCTCGGCGAGCGAGCTCCCACGAAGCCCCGCGCTCCGAAGCCGCGTTATCCGGTCGCTCCCGAGCGCTACAAGGCTTTGCCCGATGCACCGGGCGTGTACCGCTTCTTGCGCAGCAATCACGACGTCTTGTACGTGGGCAAAGCCGCCAGCCTGAAGAAGCGCGTCACTAGCCATTTCATCGGTCGCGCGAGCAAGCAGCTGGCACCGGAGATGCTCACGCAAGTAAATCAAATCGAGTTCGTGCTCGCCGCAAGTGCGCTGGAGGCCGCGCTGCTCGAAAACGAAACGATCAAAGCACTCCGACCGCCGTACAACGTGCAACTCACGACTTCTGAACAGCGGGTTTGGTACAGTAAGCCCGACTTCGGGGCAACGGCGTCCGCGCCAGACGCGGAGTACGGCATTGGCCCGTTGGCTTCGCCGCATTCACTCCGTCCGCTCTCTGCGCTGAGCGAGCTCTCGGCCGGCGCACTGCCGACGGTGCAGTTGCGCTCGCAGGCGGTGGGTGTCTCGGACTTGTGGACACCGGACGAAGCCGTGTTCGCTGTGGGCTGGGCCGAACTCGTCGCGCGTTACCCCGCAGAGTTCTCGATTGCCGCACGGAGGCCACGGCACGGTACGCTGCAACTAGCCAGGCGGTTGCTGTTGAGCGCACCAACCAAGGCCGCCGAGGACAGCGAAAATCCCGACAAGCCCGAAGGGTGGGACCCTGCGCGGGTCGCGCGCCACATCGAGCGCGCGGTTGCCCAGGCGTATCAGGCGTATCGACGAGCGCGCTGGCTGCACCTGCTGCACGATTGCGACATCGTGTACCGCGAGCCGGATCGCGAACAGGCGCGGGTCTTGCTCATCCGGGGCGGCGCGCTGATCGAGGCCCGCGACGCGGCCCTGGATTGGACTCCGAGTGAACGCGCGCGCCCTATCGCGGCGGAACGGGCGTCCGCTCGGTTCGACCGCGCCGACTACGATCGCATGCGCGTTCTCAGCTCCGAGTTGAAGCGCATCGCTCGCGATGGCGGGCAGGTGTCCGTGCATTTTGGCCCCGGATCGCGAGTTGCGGAACGGCGGTTATTGTCCGTGCTGCGTTTGGTGTGAGCTGGCGCCGCAGCATCCCGCAAGCGGCCCCAACGCGCGCTCGGTCTACCGGTGGCCGAACCTGCGCGCGGTACGCTCCGTGGCAGGCCGCTACGACCGAGGCGGAGCGCGTCGCAATTCCGTTGCCGGAATGGGGTTGGGTTAGCGGGCGTGGCTCGCACTCGAGCGCCCAAAGCTCGAAGAAACGCCACGTCAATGCCTGCGCGCGGTCGCCAAGGAGTGGCGCGCTCAAGTTGGCATTGCGCGTGCTCTACCCCGAGCACCTCGAACAAGAGAGAAGCAGCCGTGTCAAACAGAAATGCTCAAGTGTTCGCGATCGCAGGTGCCGCCGCACTCGCAGGTTTTGGTTATACTCTCGCTCGTCGCTCCGGTTCGCGCGCTGCGCGTTCGACCCGCGCGTCGAGCGACGCGGTGCCGAGCGGACCCCCCGCTCAGCCGCGCCCGAAACGCGGGGGAACTCGGACCCAGTCTGGCGTTGTGCCGGCCATGACCGAGCCTGAGCCCTGGCAAGACGGCGCGCGCATTTCGTCATCGCCCGATGCTCTGGACCTCGCTCTCAACCTGGACGACGTGTTCGACGGTAACTCAGGCGCTGACCTCGAGGTCACGGCGCGACCGAACCAGCACCTGCCCGCGCTCCACACCATTGACGACGACGACGCGCCCGCGCCGGAAGATCTGGGCAGCGCGTGGCTCAAGCAGGCCACCGAAACCGAGCGCAGCCTCGGCTTTGCCGACACGCTGCCCGAGGTCGAAAACTTGCGTCAAACCAACGTCGACCGGGGCGAAGACTTGGATACGGACGGTGACGGCGAAGACGACGACGAGACCACCGCTGAATACGTGCGTCGCCATCGCATTTCATCTGTGGGTTGAGCGCGCGCCATCGGCCTAACGCTGCACGACGAAGCCATCGCTCCAGTCCAGGCGCAGGTTTTTAGCTCCGAGTCGCGATCGGTCTCGCTGGACGGTTCGCGACTCAGGGAGTAAATTCCTGCCCATGATTTTCGGATCGGAGCAGGGGGGGCGTGGTCTCTCGCGTGCATTGGTGGGGGCCGCGCTGTTGCTCGGTGCCTGCGCCGGGAAGGCGGAGAAAGAGAGCTCGCAATCGCCCTCTGGCACTGCGGGTTCCGGCTTTGGCGCGGGCGGTGACCAGAACGCAGGCGCTGGCGGTCCGTCCGCGAGCGCTGGCTCAATGCCGGCATTGCATTGCGAGAAAGTGACCTGTGAGTCGATCCCCACGACCTGCAAGCGCATCGTTCAGGGCCCGAACGACTGCTGTCCGAGTTGCCCAGACACCGGCTGTGAAGCCTGCCCGGTCGTCGATTGTGAAGAGGGCACACACAGCGAAACCGCGCCGGGCGATTGTTGCGCGAGCTGCGTCGCTGATCCACCGGACGCCTGCCTGATTGGCCAAAAGGACTACGCCGCGTTCCGCGCGCAGCTTTTGGAAAAGTACGGCGGGAGCGGCTGCAAGAACAGCGCCGAGTGCACGCTCTTGCTCGAAGACAATGTTTGCGGATACGCCTGCAACATCGCGCTGCCGACCTCCACTGCTCGCAATCTACTACCCAATCTGGAGAGCAACGCGAAGCAGAGCTGTGCCACCTGCGATCCGCCGCCGAGGAGCGAGTGCGAGCAAGCGACTGCTGCCTGCGTGAACGGGAAGTGCGTCGCAATCGACGGTTGATCCTGACCCGCATCGATTGAGCGGTCTTCGGGAACTTCTGCCGCTCGCTGCTGTCTAGGCCCGGGATGAGATTCAACGGGAGCCGGGCGGCATCGTTCTTTCTGCTCACGTTCGCCATCACCTGGGGCTTGCAGCTGCCGGGAATACTGGCCCAGCGCGGCGTGCTGCCCGGAAATCCGAGCGCCTATTTGCCGTTGGTAGGCCTAGGCGCCCTTGGGCCGCTGCTCGCGGCCACGCTGCTGACCTTTCGTGAAGGCGGTGCGGCGGCCGTCAGTCAGCTCTACGCGCCGCTCTTGCGCTTTCGCGTGAACGTGGCCTGGTACATCGCCGCGCTCGTTCTACCGGGCGCCCTGTTGACGGGCCTGCTCTCGCTGTTGAACCTTGCCGGGAGGCACGGAAAAATAGGCTACTTCCCCGCAGCGGGCGCGCTGATCTTCGGCTTGCTCATGTCTGTCGTGGAAGAAGTCGGCTGGCGTGGCTACGCGCTACCGCGTTTGCAGGCTCGTTGGGGGGCGTTCGCTGCCTCGATCGCGATCGGCGTGCTCTGGTATCTGTGGCACATCCCGATGTTCCTGGGCCAGGGTGTGCCGTTGAACCTGGTACTCGTAATGCTTCTTTACTTTATCGGTGCAAGTCTGTTTCTGACTTGGATCTACAACGGCACGAAAGGCAGCCTCTTGCTTGCGTTGCTGGCGCATCTGGGTGCTCACCTGAACAATTCACACCGCGCTCTGCCCGCCGAGGTCGTGCCGCTGGTCGCGCACGCGATCATTTACGGAGCGCTCGGCTTGATCGTGATGCGCGGTTCTCTGATTGCACCGCCAGCGAAACGTCAATCAAACGGCTCACCCCGTGGGGTTTGAAGACTCTGGCGAAGAAGTTGCGGACAACGCTTGGCTGTCGCATTAGCCTGACTTGGGATGCGAAAATACCTGTGTGCGGGGTTGGTAGCGCTGCAGCTCGGCTGCAGCTCGGCGCCAGAAAGCGGAGTCTCTGGAGACTTGGGGAGCGCTGGTCGCTCCGGCGGCAATGGCCTGGATGTGAGCCAAAGTGGCAGCGGAGGAGGCGGTTCCAAGTGCACTCGGGTCGAGAGCATTTCGGCGCTGGCCATCGAGCGCCCCGAGCCGTTCGATGTCGTGATCGTGGCGGACCATTCGGGCAGCTTGAGTTGGTCGCGAGATAGCTTGAGCGCGGGACTCAAGAATCTGCTCGCCTACGCGCACGGCCAAGAGGTGCGCTTCTTCGTGCTGACGCCCACTCAATACGGTGCATCGAGCGAAGCGGCGCGCACGGTCGGCTATTTGCCGCTCGTCACCTGGAAAGATCCGGTAACGAACAAGCCGTATTCGCACGCGATCACCGAGTTTCGCGAGGTGTGCACGGATCTCACGGGCGCCCCGTTCGACTGCGCCAAGCGCGATGAGGCCCGAGGCAAGGGGATCAGCATCAAAGGCACTTGGGATTTTCAAATGCCCCCGCCAATTGCCGCCATCAAGCCGGACATGACCGCGGCGCAGATTGGCGAACAGCAAGACAAGATCGCGGCCGGAATTCTGGCGCTCGGTTCCGATGGTGCTCAGACCGAGCAGCCCATTTGCACGCTGAATCGATACATCGCGCAAATGCCGAGCTCGCTGCCGAAGCACGCGGTCTTCATTCTCTTGTCGGATGAAGACGATCAATCCACACCGGAGGAGTGCCTCGCGTCGTACGCCTACGAAGAGCACGAAGACGGCAAGAATGACGCGGCATGCACCCAAAATTGCGACGTGTACCGCTTCGAGGCGCTCTACATGCACCCGAGCCAATCGGTCGACTACGACTGCGTTCCCGTCGACGACCAAGGCGTTCACCATCCGGAGAATGCCACGCAGCAATCGACCAGCTCGAGCGATAGCCCGATCTGCACCCCCGGCAGCGTCACCAGCTGCGGCGCGCCGGAGCTGGCGCTCGCCAGCGTGTTCTGCAAGGACAACCACGTTCCCGAAAATTGCAAAGCGACCTGTACGGCGGGCAGCGGCTACTTTTGCACCCTAGATCGCCCCACGGCGAGTCCGGACATTTGCACCACTTCATTCTCGGTGAACGGCACGAGCTACGCCAATTTCCCGGATTACTGCCAACGCATCTGGAACGATGGCCCATTCAAAGAGTGTAAATCAGGCGGCTACAAGTTAGGCGTCAGCCCGCGCTACCTCGGCGAAGACAAGGTGACGCCACTGGTGGATGTGCCAACGCTCGCTGATATGGCGACCCACTTCCGGAGTCGCTCGGACGCGATCTTCGGCAAGAGCGAATACTTCGTGGAGAGCATCGTGCTCGATCCGGCGTTCAACTGCCCGTTGAACGCGGGCCAGAGCTACGGCACGACGCTCAAAGCACTCGCGACGAGCAGCAGCGACGTATTTCCGCTGTGCAGCGACTACGCGCCCGCCTTGCAACGCATTCAAAGCTTCGCCAAGCACCTCGTCAAGAATGCGTTTCCCCTGAAGCTCGCCAGCGATGAAGAAGTCGACGCCGTTACCGTGATCGACGTGCAAGGCAAACGGCGCATGCTCGCCGCTTCGGATTTTCAGTACGATCGCGAGCAGAACCTACTGGTGATCAGCGCTGGCGTACTCGGACCGTCTGATTTGACGCTCGACCTCACGCTAGCCGACACCTGCATCGAGATCGTGCGTTAGCCCTGGCATCAAAATCGTCGGATCGTGTACACTCCGCGCATGCTTGCGGGATTTTGGCGGCGGTCGCCGCTTTTGGGTGCGGTGTTCCTGTGCGCGTGCGCATGCAGTAGCTCGAGTGACGACGGGCCGCCCGATTCGGGCTACGGGGCCGCGCAGGCGGTCCCATCGGCGATCAGCTGTGACGCGCTTTGCGCTCGCGACGGCGATTGCTTCGAACACCTGTGCAATGAAGACACCGCGAGCACCCGTTATACGGGCCTCGGATCGCTAATCGAAGGCCAATGCAAGGCGAGTTGCACGGACTCCTTGCTCATGTCTCGTATCGACGCGGGGGCTTGGAACTGTTTCTTCCAATCCACGTGTCGCGCGGTATTTTCTCACGACGCTTGCAACGCCCAAGCAACCTACCAGTGTCAGTAGTGACGCTCGCCAAAGCGCGCCGCTCTTACGAGCATCCGGTTACGCCGTGCACAAAACGGCACTAGGCACCTCACGCTGAGGCGCCTAGTGCGGTTGCCGTGATCCGCCGCGGTTGCGGCGCGAGCGACTTACTTGCTGGTCAGGGGCGGGGAAGCCCAACTGACGTCATCGGCCAAAGTCGGAGCCGTCCAAGTGATCCACTTGGTGAGATCGGCAGTCCCCGCCGTTTGCGGCGCGATTCGACCGTCGGGAGCGGCCTTCTTGGTCAAGAACGCACGGATGGCTCGCTTCAGCGGCTCACCCTGGGAGGCCGCATAGAACGTGCAATGGTTGTGCGGATCGCCGGGATTGCCGCCGTTGTATTCGATGTTCTTGCCCACTCCGAGTGCTTGGTACACGAGCGCGGCCGCCGCACTGCCGGCATGTTGGCAAGTTGCACACAGTTCGCCAATGCGCGAATTGTCCAGCACGAGCAAGCCGCGTGGGGCGTACATGGCTTCGAGCGAATGCATGTCGCCCGGGATGGTGTTGACCTTCGAGCTGTAGCTGCCGAAGACCGTGCCGAACCAGCCCGCCGCTTCGCTCATGGCGCTGGAGATGGACTGCGCCCCTTTTCCGTTTGGCCCCATCGGGTTGGTGTTCACGATTCGCAAGGTGGAGACGCCGCCCGTTCCGGACTCTTGGGGAATGCCGAGCGCGATGCGCTCGTCGAACGCGCCGACGGTGAACGCGCCTTTGCCGTTCCTGGAACAACCGGTGACACCAACGGCGGTCGGATCGATGATGGTGTTCCGCCCCGCGTCACGCTCGGAAATCAACACGTCGATCACGCGACTGACACCCCAAGCCCAACCAATTTGGGCGCTGGCGCCGTTACTACCAGTGATGGTCGTAAACAGGCCGGTTCGGCTGGTTTCGCTGGCCATCCCCTGGTGGTCGTAGGTGCCGGTGGCAACGCCCTCGGCACTGACGATGCTGGCATCCAGGCTCGAGCCGCCCAAGCCCAAGATGATCGGAACCGCGCCGCTCGCGCCGCTCGGCATCTTGACCGGTACGCTGAAGTCGATGCTCTTGCCCCCGTCTTCGACGTGCACCTTGATGGCGCTCGCCGTCACCGAGCCCGTCACCATCATGGTCGCGGTTTTGGCGGGCTTCGCGCCGTGAATGTATTTCTCCACGACCTTCTTGAGGTACGCGCGCTGGCAACGCCAATCCGACTTCTTGGAGATGCGTGTCGTGCCATCCGCTCCGAGGAACAGATCATTGAGGGTGGTGACGCTCACGTCTTTCGGATCGGCAACCGTGCAATCCGCACCAGAGAACTCGACGAAGCCAGGATTGTAGGCGTTGCCGGTTGGGGCGCTGCCGCCCGCGCCACTACCCGCTGCGCCACTGCCCGCTGCGCCGACCGGGCTGCCGCCACTGCCCGCCGTGGCGGGCGCACCCGCGCTGGAGCTACCCGCGTTACCTGCGCCAGCCGCGCCGGGAGCACCACCGGTCGACGGTGCGGCGCCGGCGGCGGAGCTGCCCGCGGCCCCGGGCGTAGTGCCCGCGCCTGCAGTGCTCGAGCTCGGGTTGCCAGCAGCAGCCGCCGGCGCGCCGGCCGACCCGGGCGTGGTACCCGAATCAGTGCCGCAGCCGGCCCCAAGCGCCAACGCTGCGCACGAGCAGAGGAGTGAGGTCGTGGAACGAAAAATCGAAGTTCGGATCGTCATGGCACCTTGCTCCAGCGCATCGAGTACGCAAAGGGAGGACACTAACCTATCACGGCTCCTTGTCTGAGGCGATGATTCGAACTCCCCAAGTGACAAAGTATGCTGCTTAGTGACAACGCATCTAGCTCGTCAGCGCGTCTAGCGCGTCTAGCGCGTCTAGCGCGTCGGCGCATCCGGCGGGGGCATCAACCTGAGCACCAACTTGCACCAGAGATAAAACCGCTGCGCGTCGTGCGTGCCGTCGCGCGCTTCTTTCCGTCATGCAAAGTGCATTCATCTCGATCTCTCGCGGCGGTGGAGAGCGAAAATTCCCGCGCACGCTAAGCTCGACACAATGAGCCAGCTCAGTTCGCGTCGTGAAGCGTTGCGGTCAGGCGCACTACTCGTGCCGGCGGCCGCGCTCGCCATGGCGGGTTGTCGATCTGCAGAAGGCGCCGCACAAGCCGTCCCGAATCCGAATCCCGCGCGTGACGTGCGTGGAGTTTCGTTGCTACTCGACGCCATGCCCACGATGGAGGGTGCGGGCGTCCGCTTGCGCCGCAGCCTCGGCACGCGCGCGTTGTCGGAGCTCGATCCCTTCCTGCTCCTGGACGAGATCCATAGTGACCGCTCGGAGGACTACGAGCGCGGTTTTCCCACGCACCCCCATCGCGGCTTCGAAACGGTCACCTACATGATCAGTGGCGTCATGGAGCACCGGGACAGCCTGGGTCAAGGTGGGCAGTTGGTCGCCGGCAGCGCGCAGTGGATGACTGCGGGGCACGGCATCGTGCATTCGGAGATGCCCAATCCAGACCGGAATCTGTTTTGGGGTCTACAGTTGTGGGTCAATCTGCCTGCCGCGCAGAAGCTGGTCAAACCGCGCTATCAGAACGTCGCACCCGACCGCATTCCCGAGCTGAGCGTGAAAGGCGCACCGGTGCGCTTGGTGGCGGGCACCCTCGGCAACGAACGCGGGCCCGTAGACGGTATCAGCGTCGCGCCCACGTTGCTCGATCTCCGGTTGCCTGCCGGTGGCACGTTCGAGCACGAGCTCCCGCCGGAGCACACGCTGTTTGCCTACGTGCTCGAGGGCAACGCCGAACTCGGTGGCACCCGCCGCGCCGCTCGCGCAGGGCAGATCGCCGTATTCGGCCCGGGAAAGGTGCTGACGACGCGCAGCGCTTCCGGCGCGCGGCTATTGCTCGTTGCGGGCCAAAAGATCGGTGAGAGCATCGCCCGGCGCGGGCCGTTCGTGATGAACACGCAGGCCGAGCTCGAGCAGGCGTACGAAGACTTTCGCAATGGGGTGCTGGTCAGCGGGTAGGGCGTTCAGGAAAGCGCCTCTCGCGAATGAAATCGCGCTTCGTGCACCATGCGGTTCGCTTTGGATTTGGCCCCAGATCGTGCGCCAAGTGTGCCTTCACAGTTAGAAAATCGAGTTCGAATTCGAACTCGATTTTCTAGAATCAGTGGCTCGTGTTGGCCAGCTTTGGCGCGACCTGCGCGACCTGCGCGACGCGCTCGACGCGAGTGAAAGACTCCGAGCTTCCGACAAAGAGCGCCCGGCTTTCCTCGCCTTCGAGATCGGGCGATCGTGGTCCAGCAACGCGCCTCGTGCTGCGCTGGGGTCCCGAAACTCGACGCCGAAGGCTGAGCCGGGTGCGACGTGATCGGTGACCATCAAAAAAAGTACGCCAGCGACCCGGAGCGAGGGGGGGGCACTCCGGGCCGCTGCGTAGAAGTAGGACAGCGGCTCGGAGCGAGGGGGAGGCACTCCGAGCCGCTGGTTAGTAGGAGCCGGCGACGCGATCTTCAGGCGGAGGGGGGCGCCCGGGCGTCGCCAGGCAACCACCTCTATTGCAGGGCATGTGCCAACCCATCAGCGCGCAGATCTGCCGGGAAATTTCGGCAAATGCCGGCCTTTATGAGGGGCGCGTGTCTCGACTTGGAGCAGCTGAGACGGTGCCGCGTTTCGTTGTTGGAATCGCGGCTTTCGAGTCTGCGAGATTGAACGGCGCTGAGAAGAAGCTTACGCGCCCGCTTCGCGCACGACGCGGCCCAAGCGCGCGATGGCGTCGTCGATCGTGGCTTCGCTCGGGCCGAACGAGAAGCGCGCGTGGTGGAGGAAGCGCGAAGCGCGACTGCCGCGGCGTTGACCCGGGTCGACGTCGAAGAAGTGACCGGGGACGGTGATCACCTTGTGCTTCAAGGCGGCGCGGAACAGCGCATCACCGGTGTTGATCGAGGCGGGCAGGTTGGACAGGTTTCCCCAGCAGTAGAAGGTGCCCTCTGGTTCGCGCTCGAAGCGCACACCCAACGCGCGCAGGCCATCCAGCATGCGGTTGCGCTTGCGGCGAAACGTGGTTCGGATGGCTTCGGCTTCGGCGCGCGCGTGTTCGGCAGTGAGCACGGAGAGCGCGGCGGTTTGCATGGGCCGCGAGCCGCCGCCGTCCAAGAACGAGCCGGCGCTGGAGAGCGATTCGATCACCTTGCTCGGCCCGACCGTCCAGCTCACGCGCCAACCGGGGTAGCGCCAATTTTTGGTCAAACCGTCGAAGATCACGACTGGATCTTTCTCGACGTCTTCCACGTATTGCGCCGCACTGAACAGGGACGGCCCTTCTTTCCACAGGTAGTGCGAATAGAACTCGTCCAAGAGCAACGTGCAGTCGAGTTCGCGCGCGGTGGAGACCCACGATGCGAGCTCGGCGCCGGTGATGGCTTTACCCGTCGGGTTACACGGGTTCGAGAGCAGCAGCGCGCCGAGACCGCGGCCGGAGATCTCGCGACGCAGCGCATCGAGCGAGAAATCATATCCGTGCTCGGGATCGAGCAAGATGGGGATCGGGGTGAAGCGACGGAAGATGTCCAGCAGCTCTTCGTACGCGGTGTAGTCCGGCAAGAAGTGACCCAGATGGATCTGCCCGATCGCGGCGCAGGCACGCATGATCGAGACCCGACCACCACCGCACACCGCGACGTTCTCGGCGCTGTATTGCGAGGGCATGCCGCGCCGGAACAAGTTGTTGTACATGCTGGCGACGGCCTCGCGCACTTCCCACAAGCCGGCCACGGGCGCGTACTCTTGGTCGTTCAGCGTGATGTCGAGCTGGGTGACGCGGGGGGGCGCTCCGGGGAGCGGGCCCGTTTCCGGTTGCCCTTGCCCGAGGTTGCACCACTCCGGATCTTCCGAACGGAAGCCGGCGCGAGTGGCCTCCGACGTGACGTAGATGACTCCAGTTCGCGGAACGGGACGAAACGCACTTGGTGCGCGGTCAGCAGAGTTTTCAGACATAGCCGTAGCGCACGCTAGCACAAAAGGCGGCGTGCCCCGTTGCGCTCGTCGGGTCGTTTTCGTTCGCCTCGCTGGGCGCCGCGAAAGCTATTTCGCCTTGCACTCGCCGGCGGCGGCAACGCTCGCCCCGGCGTGGGCGGCTTCGCACTTGTTCGGATAGGTGCGGTTATCGCAGCCGCACACGGGCATGTACTCGCGCGTGCAGACTTGCGGCTTCTTGACGCAAGTTCCGCCGCTGTCCGTCGCGCCGCACTGCGAGCGGTAGGAGCAGTACAACCCTTCCGCGCAGTCACCGCGCACGCCGCGCGTGCCGCAAAGCTTGCCCTCCGCGATCACCGAGCCGCCGGCTCCCTCGCACGCGCCTGCTTTCGCGACCGAGACACCGCTGCGATTTGCGGCACAGGTCGTCGAGTAGGTGTGGTCGTCGCAGCCGCACACAGGGGCAAACTCCATCGTGCATAGCTCCGGGATGGGCTGGCACGTGCCGGCCATGTCGCCGCTGCCGCACTTGGCCGAGAGTGGGTACGAGCAAAATTGCTTCTCCGGACAGCGAAAGCCCGCGAAGCCGCCGCACATCTTGGCCGCGGGCGGCGTCGCCGAACCCGCTGCCGCTGGCGTTGACGGCGCAGTCGCGGGCGGTGGCGCAGAACTGACGACGCCGGTTGGAGTCAGTATCGGCAGCGCGCTTGCGGTCGGCGTCGCCGTGGCGGCAGTCGGCGCTGCCGTGGCCGTCGGTGCTTGTGCGCCCGCCGCGGGCGCGGATTGCGAGGAGCAGCCCGCGAGCGCGCTCAACGACACAATCGCCACGCACACCAGCACTCGCTTCGGCTTTGTCATGCGGCAGCATTAGCAAGTCGAGCGACGTAGGTCGAGCGAGTCGAGCGCTTGCTGCTCAGAAAAAACCTGGCTCTAATCGAATAATGGCAAAAGCATTCGGGGACTGGAAAGTGCTCGCGCATGGTCCGCTGCTGACGCTCGCCGACAACTTGCTCTGGGTGCAGGGCTCGCTACCGGGCATGTCACTGAAGCGATGCATGGTCGTCGTGCGCTTGAACGACGGAAAGCTGGTGATCCACAACGGGATAGCGCTCGATCCTGCGCAAATGGCCGAGCTCGAACGCTTCGGAACGCCCGCGTTCCTGATCGTGCCGAGTGGCATCCACCGCTTGGACGCGCCCGCTTACAAGAGGCGCTATCCGGCGCTGCGTGTATTTACGCCCAAGGGTTCGCGTGAGCGCGTCGAACAGGTGATGCCGGTCGACGGCGTGTACGAAGATTTTCCGCACACCGATGAGCTGCGGCTGGAAACGTTGCACGGCGTGGGTTGGGCCGAGGGCGCGCTGCTCGCGCAATCCAGCGACGGCACGAGCGTGATCTTGAACGATTGCATGTTCAACATGGACCGAAAGCGCGATCCGCTCGGCTACCTGTTCACGACCGTGATGGGCTCCGCGCCCGGACCGCGCGTGTCGCGGCTGGCGAAAATGATGCTCATCAAAGACAAGCCCGCGCTGCGCGCCGATTTCGAGCGCTACGCCGCGTTGCCCAATCTCGTGCGCGTGATCGTCGCGCACGAGAAGGTCGCGAGCGGGGCCGACGCGCGGGTTGCGTTGCGGCAAGCCGCGACGTATTTGTAGCGCTCACAGGCCCGTGATCGAATAGACGAAGCTCGCCTTTGCCGAACGCAGCCAGCGGCTGCCGATCAGGGCGCGTTGTTCTTTGAAGGCGCCTTCGTCGTCGACCCAGCGCTTCTTCAGCGCTTCGGCACTTGCCTTGTCGCCGCGGCCTTTGATGTGCAGGACTTGCCGCGCGAGATCGGTTGCGCCTGCGTTCCATTTGTCGAGGTGCACCTCGTAGCAGCCCTTGTCGCTACCGTTGCCCGCGAGCTCGTTGGGCTTCCATTCCACGGCACCACTCGTGGTCAGGCTGCCCAGCTGAATCGCCGCGAGCTGACTGTAGTTCTTGGGCTTGCCTTGCGGGTCGTACATCCCTTGTGCCACTTGGCCGAAAGCCCATGCCACCTCTTGTAAGTGCGAAGTGTTCGCCTCTGCTTGCGTGATCAGGTGGCGGTCGACCAGGGTCGCGGTGAGGTAGAGCGCCGCCGTCTGAGCCTTGAGCTCTTCCAACGTGGCCGCGAGCGGGCCGCCGAAGATGGCAGTATCGACTCTGCCGTTCACCTTGTAGTCGTGCGCAGGGCCGAGATTGTGCGCCGCCTCATGCAGCACGATGCCCATCAGCGAGGGCCGCGGATCGGCCGATTTCATGGTCGTCGCGCAGTACAGCGAGCTCATCTGCTCGCTCATTGCCTTTTGGCTGTCGTCGTCGGTGTACAGGTTGGTCATGGTGACCGTGCGCCCGCCGCTTTCGGCGACGGCCCCCCAGTTCGGTAGGGATTGCCCCACCGTCGCGCCGATCGGCGCGCGGTTATCGCCTGCGTTGAGCACGATATCGATGAAGTCCGGCAGTTTGAAACCCACCGCGCGCGATTGGTAGGGCTTGCCTGCCAGCCGAGCGAGCTCGTTCTCGAGCTCTTGCTTGATCGGTTCGAGTCGTTTGCGCCACTCGACCGAGTCCGGGTTGATGCGCGCGAACGCCAGCGCGAAGCCGGCCTTCCACGCGCAAGGCTCGAAGTACGTCTCGTCTGGCCCGACGCGCAGGTAGTATTTCGAGTTGTCGCTGCCCATTTTGACCCAAGCCTGATTGGCGCGTTCCCAATCGTCGTCGCGGAAGGCCTGCCCAGCGGCACGCAGGTAAGCCTTCAGCGCGGCCTCTTCGGCGCCGAGATCCTGCGCGGCGGCCTCGAGCTCGCTGGCGATTGCCGCCATTTCGCCCGGGTAGGCCTTGGAGTACTTGAGCCCTTTGAACGAGTTCGGCGTGTCGCCCTTTACGACCACCGCGAAGTGGTCGAGCAGCTCCGATTTATTTTTTTGCTTGGCGAGCGTCTCGCAAAACTTTGGATCGGCCTGAATTTCAGCGGGATACAGGCCAGACGCCGGCTTACTTGCAAGCGCGAGCGCGTGGCACCCTGGCTCGCGTTCGGTCTTGGGCGCCTCGCACCGTGGCCCTTGATTGCGAAAGAATAGCGCGGCGCTAGCTGTGTCGCCGGCGGCGAGCCCTGCTTCCAACCCCGCGCTGCCCTTTTGTTTGGCGTAGATTTGCTCGAGGGTGACGGCCGCGCGTAGCAGGTGCAGGACCAGCTTTTTGTCGCTCTCCGGTTGCTTCGCGAAGTCGCTCTCGACCAACGTGGGACGACCCTGGGCGAGCTCGAGCCGCACCAGGGCGCGCCGTTCGAGTTCCTGTGCGGAAAGCCCGTTCGCTACGTCGGGCTTCGACAATTGCTCGTAGGCCGCGCCGAAGCCGTTCGTGAAGCGGCCCTGTGCGTCGACGAACTCCGCGCGTGAGTGGGCCACGTGGCTCCAGGTGATCACGAGCTCGTTCGGCTGCAACGTGCCATCCAGGTTCGTGTCCATGCGCCAGAAAAAGGGCAGGTTGTGCTCGACCGCGAGCCGATTGAAATCGAGCCGCGGGATGCGATTGAAACGGGACGGCTCACCCGTCGTAGCGAGCGCAGGTTTGCGCTCGACGGGCTGCTTCGCGGTCGGCGCGGCCGACGGGGCGCTCTGGCCGCTCGCTTTGGGCTCGCAGCCGGCGAGCAAGACCAGAAACGCCCATCCCCAAGCCGCGCGTGGGTTCGACACTGACATGAGCGTCAGCATAATCGGGGGCTCGATTGACGTCGCTCGGAAACGCGGGCTCGCTTCCTGGCCCGAGGGTCATGAAAGCATCGCAGAGTTTGATTGGTGTCGCGCTGGCTTTGGTTTTAACTGCGTGCGTGAGCTCCCCGCAAAAGCCAGAGGCCAAAATCCCGTCCGCCGCCACCCCCGCGCCGGCAGCTGTGTCGGCTCCGCCGCCGGCAGCCAACCCTTTCCTGCTGCCGAGCTCTTTGCCCTACGAAATGCCGCCGTTCGACGAGATCACGGATGCCAGCTATCGGCCCGCGTTCGAAGCCGGCATGGCCGAGCAGCGCGCTCAAATCGCGGCGATCGCCAATGACGCCGCGGCGCCGAGCTTCGAGAACACGATCGTCGCGCTAGAGCGCTCGGGTCGGATTTTGTATCGAGTCTCGAGCGTCTTTTTCAATCTCCAGGGCGCCAACACCAACGACGAACTGGACGCCATCGCGCGCGATATGGCGCCCAAGCTGTCCGAGCATCAAGATGCCATCTTTCTCGACGCCAAGCTCTTCGCGCGCGTGAAGGCGCTCTATGACGGGCGTGCGGCGCTGCACCTCGATTCGGAGTCCGCGCAGCTCCTCGCGCGCACGCATATGCAATTCGTACGCGCGGGCGCCAACGCCTCGGAGGCAGGCAAGGTACGCCTACGGCAAATCAACGCGCAATTGTCGTCGCTCACCACGCAGTTCCAACAGAACGTGCGGCAATCGACGCAGACTGGCGCGGTCGTGGTCGATAGCGCGGCAGAGCTCGACGGCTTCTCTGCGGAACAGATTGGCGCCGCGGCCGCCGCCGCCCAGGCCCGCAAGCTAACCGGAAAATGGCTGATCCCCCTGCAAAATACCACGATTCAGCCGCCGCTCGCTCAGCTCAAAAACCGCGCCTTGCGCGAGCGGATCTACCGCGCGTCGGTCGCGCGCTCGAACGGCGGGGCCGGAGACAATAATCCGCTCATCCTGCAGATCGTGCGCTTACGCGCCGAGCGCGCCAAGGTGCTCGGCTACCCCGACTACGCCGCGTACGTCTTGGAAGACGAGACCGCCAGCACTCCGAGCGCCGTAAACAAGCTGCTCGGTGATCTCGCGCCGCCCGCGATCGCCAAAGCCAAACGCGAAGCCGCCGATCTGCAAGCGCTGATCGACCAACAAGCGAAGGCCCAGCACACCCCGCCCTTCAAGTTGGAAGCTTGGGATTGGGCGTTCTACGCCGAACAGCTGCGCCAGGCGCGCTACGCCTACGACGAGGCGCAGGTGAAGCCCTACTTCGAATTGAACCGCGTGCTGATCGACGGCGTGTTCTACGCCGCCACGCAGTTTTACGGCATCACCTTCAAAGAGCGCCACGATCTGCCGCATTATCACCCGGACGTGCGCGCGTTCGAGGTCTTCGACCACGACGGCTCGCCGCTGGCCCTGTTCTTCTGCGACTACTACGCCCGCGACAACAAGCAGGGCGGCGCGTGGATGAACGCATACCTCGATCAATCCAGGCTCTTGGGCACGAAACCGGTGATCGCGAATCACCTCAATATCCCAAAGCCGGCGGAAGGGCAGCCCACGCTGCTCACCTTCGACGAAGTCACGACGCTATTTCACGAGTTCGGCCACGCGCTCCACGGCCTATTCTCCAACGTGAAGTATCAGTCCTTGGCGGGCACCAATACTCCGCCGGATTTCGTGGAGTATCCGTCGCAGTACAACGAGATGTGGGCGGATGAGCCGGTGGTGATCGAAAACTACGCCAAGCATTATCAAACCGGCGCCGCGATCCCGCCTGCGCTCTTGAAGCAGGTGCTCGCCGCGCGCAAGTTCAACCAAGGCTTCGCCACCAGCGAATACATCGCGGCGGCGATCTTGGACCAGTCCTGGCATCAAGTGCCGGCCGCACACTTGGAAAAGCTCCCCCAAAGCCCAGAGCAAGTGATGCCCTTCGAGGCCGCCGCGCTCAAAGCGGCCGGCGTGGATTTCTCGCCGGTGCCGCCGCGCTACCACAGCCCCTACTTCCTCCACGTCTTCTCGAGTGGCTACGCGGCGGGCTACTACGCCTACCTGTGGAGTGACGTGCTGGCACGAGACACCGAGAGCTGGGTTCACGCCCACGGCGGCCTCAAACGCGAAAATGGCGATCTTTTGCGGGCTAAAGTGCTCTCGCGCGGCCGCACGGAGGAGCCCTCCAAGCTCTTCCAAGACTTTTATGGCGGCCCGCCGAACATCGAACCGCTGCTCGAAAGCCGCGGGCTGACGCTTGCTCCCGCCAAGACTCCAGCTGGCAAACACTGAGCACGAGGAGGTCGGACATGCCGAAGGTCGATCTGACTGAAATCCCGGTGCGCAAGGGCTCTCGCTATCCGAAGCGGTTCGAACGATACGAGGGCGACGTCACGCTGCGCGAGTCGCAACCAGTCGCTGCGGGCCTGACCGCGTTCGGTGCCAATCGAACGCTACTGCCGCCCGGCGCGGCGTCGTCACTCAGGCATTATCACACGAGCGAAGACGAACTGGTGATCGTGCTCTCGGGTGAACTCGTGATGCTCACCGATGCCGGCGAAACTCCGATGCGCGCCGGTGACATCGCCAGCTTCCCCAAAGGCGTCCGTGACGCTCACTGCTTCGTGAATCGCTCGTCGGCACCCGCCGTATTGATCTCGATCGGCGATAACCGCGACGAAGACACCTGCTTCTACCCAGACATCGGCATGCGCACAGAGCTCAGCGGCTATGTCTCGACCGAGACTGGCGAGCCCTTTGCCGAGTAGTCACGGCCCAGATTTGGGGGGCGATCGCGGTCCCGCTGCGCACCCCTCAGCGCGTTCGGTTCACGCTCTGGGCACCGCCCTTTGCCGCCGAAGGCTACGCCGCTCTACGGCGTAGCCCGTGACCATCAATCCAACTCTCGAAGTAGGTACGGCGTGAGCCCGTCACCAAACCGAACACGTGTTCTGCGGACGCATGGGCGAGCCCACCTTGCACGAAAATGCTTCGCCGAACGCTGGCATGTTCGTGAGCGGGCCGCGCACACGAAAGCGGGGCGGGGAGTGCGGGTTGGTTTGCACGATCATGCGCTCGAAGTCAGGGCGATACACCGAGCACCAGCCCTGAGCGAAGCCCAAGAAGAACTGTTGATCTTCGCTCATGCCATCGGCCACGACCGCTTCTTTTGCGCTGCTGCGCAGCGCGCGGTAGGCCTCGAACGCGAGCTTGAGGCCGCCGTTGTCGGCGATGTTTTCGCCCAACGTGAGCGCGCCGTTCACGTGCAGACCCGGTAGCGCCTCGTAAGCGCTGTATTGCTTCTCGACGCACGAGATTTTGGCTTTGAACTTATCGCTCGCGCTGGTTGTCCACCAGCTGGCCAGGTTGCCCTTGGCGTCGAATTGCGAGCCTTCGTCGTCGAAGCCGTGAGTGAGCTCGTGGCCGACGACCATGCCGATCGCGCCCGCGTTGACGGGCAGGGCTTGATTGATGCCGTAAAAGGGCGGCTGCATGATGCCCGCGGGGAACACCATCTGGTTGCGTTGCGGATCGTAGTAAGCGTTCACCGTGGGCGCGGTCATCTGCCACTCGGTGCGATCGACGGGTTTGCCGACTTTGGTCAACGCGCGCTTGAGCTCGTAATTGCGCGAGCGCAGCGCATTTTGCGCGTAGCTCTTGGCATCTACCGGGAAATCATAAGCCTTCCACTTTTCGGGATAGCCGACCAGGTAGGCGAGGGAGGCGAGCTTCTGATGAGCGCGCGTGCGCGTCTCGGTGTCCATCCAATCCAACCCATCCAGATCCGCGCCCATCGCTGCGCTGATCGCGGCAACCATGGTTTGCGCGGATTGCTTGCTGTCACCCGGGAAGTGATCTTTGACGTACGGCTGAGCCAGCAGATCACCCAGCGCGCCGTCGGTTGCGTGCACGCAACGCCGCCAGCGCGGGGGCAACTCAGGTTGGCCCGTCAACGCTTGCTGCATGCGAAAGCGCTCGTCGACGAACGGCTTCGACAATAGCGACGAGGTATCGTGCACGATCTGCCACTGTAGGTAGCTTTGCCAAACCGCGGGCTTGGTCTTCGTGATCAACGCCTGCAGGCCTTCGAAATACTTCGGCGCGGTGACAGCGATGCTCTGGATCGCCGGAAAACCGACGCCCTTCCAATAGCCGTCCCAATCGAACGCGGGCAACGCCTTGGCAACGCCCGCGCGATCGAGGCGATTGAACATGGCCTTCGGATCGCGCCGCTCGACCTTGGTCTTCGAGATTTTCGCGAGCTCGGTCTCCAGCGCGACTACATCTGCCGCCGCCGCCGCCGCGCGCTTTTCCGGCATCCCCGTGAGCACCAACATGCGCGCGACGTGCTCGCGATAGGTGGTGAGCAGCTTCTTCGAGGCTTCGTCGTCGCGTAGGTAATAGTCGCGGTCCGGCAAACCCAGGCCATTCTGATCGAGATTGGCCATCCAGCGCGTCGCGTCGTCCGCGTCTTGCGTGGGCGACGTATCGAACAACGGGGTGATGTTCACGGCGTGAAGCTCGGTCACCACCGCGGATAGACTCTTCGCGTCTTTGACGCTGGCCGCGCGATTGAGCAAGGCGCGGATCGGTTGCACGCCGGCTTTGTCGGCGCCCGCTTCGTCCATACAAGCGCCGTAGAACGCGCCCAGCTTCTGCGTCACCGGGTCTGCCGAGCCCGGCTTCGTGGCCTCTTCCAAGATGCGCTTGAGCTCGAGCTCGTTGCGCTTTTGGATCTCGTTGAACGAGCGCGACCAGCCTGGTTCGTCCGCCGGGATTTGCACCGTTTTGAGCCAGTTCCCGCAGGCATATTGATAGAAATCGGTGCACGGGTCTTGGCTGCGGTCGAGCGCCAACGGGTCGAGCCCCACGCTCGCCAATGTGACATTGACGAGCGGCTTACCGGGAGGCGCTGCGCTGGCCGCGGCTGCGGGCGTTGTTGCCGGTTGCGCGACGGCAGGCGACGGCGCCGTACCACCGCAGCCCGTGAGCAGCGCGATGCCGAGCGGCCACGCCGCGATCCCGGGCAACTCGAGCAAGGGACGAAACGGGCGTGCGCTGGAACGAGGGGGCTGCATTGCTCGGCGCAGGGTAGGCCGAAGCGCAGTGCATTTCCAGGGCCCTCAGCTAGCCCTGTGACGGATTTGCGGTGCGTTCGGGTTTGAGCCACAGCTCGCGTCCGACGGCCCAGAGCAAGAGGGCGATGATCAGGAACGGAATCATCGACAGCAGATCCGAGTGCTCGCCTTCGAAGAACGGATTGTGCGCGGCGGCCCAATGCTCGAGGTCGCGATTGGTATTGCTCAGGACACCGGCCACGAACGCAATCACGATGCCGGCGATCGCGCCCCCCGCGATGTAACCGGAGGCCAGGAGCACGCCCGGGCTCTTGTCGCCCTCGGCGGTGAGCTGCTCTTCGGTCAGGTTTTGGCTGGCATTTTTACGGCGCAGATACCAATCCACCAGACCCCGCAAGATCCCGCCGACGAAGATGGGCGTGGTCGAAGACAGCGGTAAGTAGACCCCGACCGCGAATGCCAAGGACGGGATGCCACTCAGCTCGAGCACGACCGCGATCATCACGCCGAGCAGCACCAGCGCCCAGGGCAGCTGCTGATTGAGGATGCCCTTGATGATGTACGAGATCAGGGTCGCCTTGGGCGCGTTGAACTTGGTCACGCGCGAGCCGTCCGGGCGCTCTTTGTGTGTGCCGTTGATGCCGGGATCGATCAGGTACGCAACCTGACCATCGGCGGCGACCAAGTATCGGCCCGGCTCGCCTTTGGCGTTGTCGGTCTTCTGCCAGACGAAAAATTCGCGCGGGTCGCTGCTCGCTTGGGGGCCGTCTAGTTTCTCTTTTTGGGTCAATGCGGACACGTCCGCGCGCAGATCGGCATCGAACGTGCGACGAATCGTCAGCACGGGGGCGCGCGTTTTGGGCTCGACCAAGTATTCACCCGGCAATAGCCCGCCCTCCGCGGCTTCGAGGGTAAGCAAGCGATACTCGGCCTTTTCTTGGGGCTGCTCGGCTTCGTATTTGGGTAGCGCGCTGAAGCGCTGCTCCGACAACGGCGTGGGTTGCGAAACGTGTTCGAAGCTGACCGGCGTGACGTAAACCGTCGCGGCGTCGTTCAGCTTGAGCAAGATCGGTCCCAAGAGCAATGCTGACGCCAGCGCGCCGATCAGGATCGCGATCTGCTGCGAGCGCGGCGTCGCGCCGATCAAAAAGCCCGTTTTCAGATCTTGTGAAGTCGTACCGCCGTTGGACGCCGCGATGCAAACGATCGCGCCGACGGACAGCGCGGTTACGTAGTAGTGCGGCCCGGTCCAACCCACGAGCAGGAACATGGCGCACGTGAGCAACAACGTGGCGACCGTCATGCCGGAGATCGGATTGGACGAAGAACCAATTTCGCCGGTCAAGCGCGAGGAAACGGTCACGAAGATGAAACCAAACAGCACGATCAACAGCGCGCCCGCGAAGTTCATGTGCAACCGCGGTGCGATCATGATCAGGGCCAGCAGCACGATCAGGCCCACGCCCACGAACTTGATCGATAAATCACGATCCGTGCGCAGACCCGCGTGCGCGTTCGAAACCGCGCTCTTCTTGCCCATGAGATCGCCCAAGCCGCCGCGCAAGCCTTGGATGATCGTCGGCAGCGCGCGAACCAAGCTGACCACGCCGCCCGTGGCGACCGCGCCCGCGCCGATGTACAGCACGTAGGCGGCTCGGATTTGATCGGGCGCCATCTGACTGATCGGGACGTGGCCAGGGGCCAGCGCGTTCGGATTTGCACCACCGAAAAAGGCGATCATCGGGATCAAAACCAAATAGGCGAGCACACCGCCCGCGCACATCACCGCCGCGATTCGCGGTCCGATGATGTAGCCTACGCCGAGCAGCTCGGGCGAGATCTCCGCCGCGATCGAGCCGGTTTTCAGCGGCGCGGAGAAGATTTTCTCCGGCACTTCTTTCCACAGCTTGAGCGCGGACATGGCAACTTTGTACAGAAGGCCGATCGCGAAGCCCGCGGAGATGGTTTTGCCGCCGCTGACTTCGACCGCGCCCGCGTCAGCCGTCGCAGCCGCGGCGCGAGATTCTGCGGAGGCGCCTGCCTTCAAGACTTCGGCGCACGCCGTACCTTCTGGATACTTCAAGATCCCGTGCTGCTCCACGATCAGCGCCCGGCGGAGCGGGATCATCATCAAGATCCCGAGCAAGCCGCCCAGCACCGCGACCAGCCCAACACGCGTGATCTCGAGATCGAAGCCCAAGATCATGATCGCGGGCATGGTCACGCCTACGCCGAATGCGATCGACTCACCCGCCGAGCCGGCGGTCTGCACGATGTTGTCTTCCAAAATCGTGCGACTGCGCAGCCCGAATTTGGAGAGCACCCGAAACAGCGCGATCGAAATCACCGCGACCGGAATCGAAGCGCTCACCGTGAGCCCCACCTTCAACACCAAGTACAGCGAAGACGCGCCGAACACGACGCCCAGCACCGTGCCCGCGATGAGCGGCAAGATCGTCAGCTCCGGCAAATTCGCGGAGGCGGGGATGTAAGGCTTGAACGCGTGTCCCGGGTGGGGCACTTCCGGCGGAGTCGGGGCGCGCGGCGTCTCGGACGACATTCCTGTTGCTTTATCGCGTTTCGGCTCCGCGCGCGCGCTCGATCTCGGGTACCCTCGGGGCGTGGCTCAGGCTGACCTGCCGCTCGCGGCCTCCTACGCGGAATGGGCCGTCGCGCCCGCTGCACGCGAGCAATTGGCCTGCGTGTGGGCTGCGCAACTCGATGCTCGGGGTGAAGGCCACGTGCAGCGGATCATCCCCGATGGTTGCATCGATCTGCTGTTCAGCGAAGGCCAGCTGAGCATCGCCGGGCCGGACACGGAAAGCGTCGAGCTGGAGGTCGTGCCGAATCGCGCGATCGTCGGCGTGCGCTTTCGCGCGGGCCAAGCTCCCGCGGTGCTCGGAGTGCCTGCCAGCGAGCTTCTGGATCAGCGCCTCGACGCGCGCGAAGTGCTCGGCTCGCGCATCTCGGCGCTGAGCGACGCGCTTTCGTCTGCGGCCTCTCAACGCGCGGCGGCCGCGCTGCTGGAGCAAGCCGTCGCCGGATGGCTCCGCGAGGCCGCCCCGGCAGATCCACTCGTGGCTCGCGCCATCGTCGGGCTCGAGGCGCCGCGCGCGGACTGGTCCGTGACCACATTGGCGGAAGAGCTCGGCGTCAGCGAGCGACAATTGCGGCGCCGCTTTTTGCACGCCGTCGGCTACGGCCCCAAGCTGCTCGAACGGGTGTTGCGCCTGCGCCGCTTCATTCGAGCCGCGTCCTCGTCGCAAGCGGGCGGTTTAGCGGCATTGGCAGCCGAAGCAGGCTACGCCGATCAGCCGCACCTGACCCGTGAATGCCGCGATCTGACCGCGCTCACCCCCGCACAGTTGCTCGGCTATCCGGTCACCGCGGGCTGAGCGGCCCCGCGCTCGACGTCCGAAACGTTCAAGAGGCTGCCTGCGATCTGGTCTAGACAGGGCGTATGGACATCCTCTTCATCTCCGGTGTTTCGCTGATCTCCGGACCAGGCATGCAAACCAAGGACCTTCTAATCAAGGCACTCGGACTACCGCTGGAACCCAGCCAGCCCGACCCGAACTACGTGTTCAGCGAGAAGATCGAGGGGAGCAAACACTTCGGCGTCTGGCCGCTCGCACAGGCGGCCGACGCCTGCTTCGGTCAAAGCACCTGGCCCAAGGAGCACCCGGTGCCACAGATTTGCATCGAGTTCGAGGTCGCAAACGCAGAGGCAGTTGCCGCCGCCGAAGCCGAACTTCGCGCATTCGGCCACGAGCTACTGCACACCACGCGTACCGAACCTTGGGGCCAAACCGTGTGCCGTCTCCTGAACGCCGAAGGCGCAATCTTGGGCATCTCTTTCGCCCCCTGGTTGCACGCCGCGCCCGTCGGCTGACTTCTCATCCCTTTCGCGGGCGCGGACGCATGCTAAGAATTTAGCACCTAGTGCTTGCTAAAATTTTAGCACCTAGAGTAGGCTGCTCGGTATGGCCAAGCCGCCACTGACGCGCCGCGAGCGCGAAATCATGGATATCGTGTACCGCTTGGGGCGGGCCAGTGCGCAAGAAGTGCTGGATAATTTGGCAGATCCGCCCAGTTACTCCGCTGTGCGCGCGCTGCTCCGCTTGCTCGAAGAGCGCGGCCACGTGCGGCACATCGAGGAAGGCGGGCGGTACGTGTTTTTGCCCGCCGTGCCCCGCGGGGAGGCCCGCCGCAAGGCGCTGGCCCACGTGGTCTCCACGTTCTTCGACGGTTCGGTCGAGCAGGCCATGCTCAGCCTGGTCGAGTCATCCCGCAACAAGCTGAGTACGGACGAGCTGGATCGCTTGGCGGATCTGGTCGAACGAGCACGTCAGGAAGGAAAGTAGCCATGACCTCGATTTCGGCGTTAGGCATCGTGCTCCGGGTCTCGTTCTTGCTCGCGTTCCCGCTGGCTTTGGTGCCGTTGCTGCGCGGCAGCTCCGCTTCATTGCGTCGCTGGTTGATCTTGCTCGGCATCAGCGCGGCGCTCGCGGTTCCTTTGCTCGCGTTGGCATTCCCCGGTCGACCGGTGGTGCACGTCGCGTCACCCGCGCTCGTCGGCCACGTCGTGGCCGAGGCTCTGTCCCCCAACGTTGCTCCGGTTCCGGTGCAGGTCGCGTCACAGGCGACCGCTCGGGCGGCGTCGCCACGGCTGAGCTTGAACGCGTCTCTATTCTCGATTTGGGCATTGGGCGCGCTCTTCGTCGCCGCACGCGTGCTGCGCGGTGGGGCGTGGGCTCGGCGGTTGAGCGCGGCAGCACGACCCGTGCAAGCCGGTGTACGGGTCAGCGCTGGTATCGAATCGCCCGTGGTGGTCGGAGTACTCCGTCCAATCGTGCTCTTGCCGACAGAATCAGCGAGCTGGAGCGAAGAGCGCATGCAGGCCGTGCTGCTGCACGAGTTCTCGCACGTACAACGCTATGACGGCCTCGCGCTCTCGATCGCGCAGCTTGCGTGCATGCTGTATTGGTTTCACCCCCTCGCCTGGTTCGCCCGCAACCGTCTACGCCGCGAATGCGAACTCGCCGCCGATGAAGCCGTGATCGCGGCAGGCCTACGCCCGTCCAGCTACGCGCAGCACCTCCTGGAGATCGCGCGCGGCCTAGTGCCGGCCGGCGGCATCGCGATGGCGGCGCGCCCGTCCGAGTTGGCCCGTCGCATCCACGTACTGATCTCGCGCGATCGTCTGCCTACACCCTTCACGCGCGCTCGCGCTGCGCAACTCGGCAGCGCTGCACTGATCGTGCTGGGCGGTGTGGCCTGTATGGACGCCAGCGCGAAGCCCGCTCTGTCGCCAACCAGCGTCGCCGCGCCCTTGAAAGCCAGCGATGCTCGTCTACAAGCCATCGCCGAGGACGAAGCCCGGCGCGTACACCGCGAATGGGGCGCAGAGCGCGTCGCGATCCTCGTGCTCGATCCGCGGACCGGCGCGCTACTCGCCAGCTCCGACGATGCGCCCGGAAAGCCCATCGTCCCGGCGTCGACATTGAAGCCGCTCGCGGTGGCCATGGCCCTCGATGCGGAGCTGATCACGCCCGAACAACGCTTCGATTGCGGAAACGGCTCGCGCAACTACGACTCACTCGTGCTGCGTGACGCCGGCTCGTACGGCTCGCTGAATAGCGCGGAAATCCTGGCCGTCTCCTCGAACGTCGGCACATCCCGAATCTTCGACGTGCTCGGCGGAGAACGATTGGGCGACGGCCTGCGACGCTTCCACGTCGCTGCGCCAGCCGATATTCCCAGCGGTACGATGCGAGGTGCGCTCGTCGCCATGGGTGAAGGCAGCACCACGACCCCCTTCGCCATGGCCGCCGCCTACGGCGTGTTCGCCAACGACGGCCTGTTCGCGACTTCCCAAAACACATCACCCGAACGTGTGATTAAAGCTTCTACCGCGAAAACAGTGCGCGAGATGCTCGAAGGCGTGGTCAGCGGTGAACGCGCCACCGGCAAGGCGGCCGCGGTTCCCGGCGTGCGCGTGGGCGGAAAAACCGGCACGAGCGATCCGGATTGCTGCGTGGAGGGCAGCCACGGCACGTTCGCGAGCTTCGTGGGTATCGTGCCCATCGATGCACCCCGTTGGGTGATCTACGTCGGCGTGGGCGAACCAAACAAAGACGGCTCCGGCGGCACCATCGCGGCTCCCGCCTTCAGCCGCGTCGCGACACGCGCACTTTCGCTTTGAGCCGGCGCGCGCGATACTCGCGATCGAGCAGCGCGTACACCACGGTGTCCGTCCATTCGCCCTTGGTCCACGTGGTCTCGACGAAATGCCCTTCGCGTCGCAGTCCGAGCTTCTCTGCGACGCGCAAAGATGCGCTATTTCGCGGGTCGATATCGACGAAAATACGGTGCAAGCGCAGCTCTTCGAAGCCGAACGCGAGCACGGCCTGCGCGGCTTCGACGGCGTAGCCTTGGCCCCACGCGTCGCGTGCCAATACGTACCAGAGCGCGGCTTCGCTCTGCTCAGCGTCGCTCAACTTGAGACCACAACGCCCGATCAGCCAGGAATCGTCATTCCGTACGATTGCGAGATCGAATAGGCGTCGAGGTTTGGTCTGAGCCTCCGCGCGAAGGTCTTGGATGTATGTGAGGGTGTCGGCGAGCGAGCGCACTCCATGAGGTGCGTAGCTGACGACTGCGGGATCGGCCTCGTATAAATTCGCTTCAGCGGCGTCGTCCTCGGCGAATTCGCGCAGGAGTAGCCGCTGAGTGTGCAGAACCATGCTCGCCAGTTTTTCGGCGCGCTGGTTTCAAGATGATATCGGCGAGCTGTCGGTACTCTCGCAACGTAGGTGTGGCGAAATCCGCCATTCGTTTCGAGGGTTCTCCTTGTCGACTGATTGGATGGTTCCCATGTTGGCGGGCGAAGGTTCGGGGGGTGTGAAAGCCGCGCCGCTGTGTTGACGCAGCTCGACATTGCTTCTGATCGAGCATCGCGATGCTAGACATCGCGATGCGAGCAGTGTCAGCGGTTTGCACCTCTGAACGCAGTCTGCGCGCAGTCAAAATCGACACGTGGTTGTGGAACCCACTTGACGAAAGTATTCCCGATCACGCATCTTCCGCGCGTGACGACTATGTCAGAATGGCCGTCTCTTCGCGCGTAGCGCAGCCATTCTAGTAAATCTAGAGCTGCAATGAATAGCGGTAGCCGACGGCGTCCGAGTGCACCGGGCCAAGCGTCATCGTGTCCTGGTTAGTTCGCGTCCGTACCGTTGAGGTGGGCAATTGGCGATTGGCTACACGAAGTATTTTCACGATGAGCGCATCATGGTTGCCGCGTGCAAAGGCAATCGTCACATGACGCGCGTGAACGTCACGCGGCATTTAACCAATAGGATTCGAGGCGAGAGATGAGTGAGCTAGCGCCTAACCAACACCCGCACGAGCGAGCCGCTTTGGCTCGGCGTCGTTTTGCTGAACTTCGACAATTGTGGAACGTGAACGCGCGGTGCTAGCGGTTTAACTTAAGTAGGGCCAGGCCCAGGAATGATGCGTCTAATGCCGATTCGGAAGCCGAGTTTGCCGATCCGAGCTAAACGATTTGCATTCGCCAGAGCTCGGGCGCTGGAGCTGTCCATTTTCGCAGTTACCCTAGTGGCTATCAGCTCCTGCGGGTCGAAGACCACATCCAGTCGCGGTACAAGCGGGTCTGGTGGCTCGCCCGGTTCCCCCGCCAGCGGGCAATGCGCGGCGGGCGATACGCGCCTGTGCGTTGGGCCAGGCGCCTGTAGCGGCGCCCAAGCTTGTGAAGAAAACGGTCACTGGAGCAGCTGCGATTGCGGTAGTGCAGGCCAGACAGTGGGCCCGAACAATGCTGGTTCCGCGGGCATGTCGGCCGGTGGCGCGGCGACTGGTGGTTCCATCGGACAGGGCGGACGTACCAGCGATACTGCGGGAGACTTCGGTGTCGGCGGCGCCGAGGCGGACGCGGGGAGCAGTGGCGGGCATTCAGGTGACGAGGATTGTCCAGAAGGCCCAATCGCAGTCGATTGCTCGAAGCAATGCCTCAGCTCGACGCCGTCGTGCAGCGACCAATGTGGGAACGGCACGACAATTCTAGACTCAGTGACGCTCGGCACAACCTTGATTCGCCTGCCGTCACATCCCGGGTTGCGCTGCGCATGTTCCGGTCTCCGTCCGCCTGCTGCGTACTCAGTTTCCATCGGTTGGCACAATCCGCCCTCGGGTACGATCCACGTGTCTGTACCACCGCCGTGGTCTCTCAATATTGAGGGTAACCCAGGCTGTGCGCTTCCGTATGTCTCGTCATGCCAGTCCATGGGGCCAAACGTCACCGGTGTTTTGCTGACAACCTCTGACCCCGAAGCTCCCGCCGTCAACGTCACCATCGCACCAGGAGAGTGTCCGTGCACATCGGAACCGTGCCCATGAACAAGCTACAAGCAAGCGTGGCGGAGTCATCAGCGTTTCGCGACCGTCTATCCTCCTTGGGGGTAGGGTTTGCAGCGTGGCTGCTGGTCGCGTGTAGCGGAGGCGGCCATTCAGAAAGCCAGTTGATTCCGACGGTTCCTGCGACGCCCACCGGTTACGGCATCACCGCGCACGTTGAAGTCGACGGACACCCAGAGCAATCAGGTTGGGTGCGTGTTCCTCCGGTCGATTTCCAAAACTGGTCAACTCCAGACAATCTGAAGTCAGTATTCGAGCAACCTCCGGGCAATGGGGCTCCGAAGACGCCAGGGCAGAAATCACAAGCGATTGCTGGCCCGTCCCTGCATACCGAGGCAACCGTACGGCAACCCGATGGCGGCGTCACTGACACTGCACAGACTGATGCTGACTTCAACTACGCTCCAGGGTGGTCACTCCTGTACTGGGCGACCGTCGCCTGTTTCAATCCAACCGGCCTACGTGCAACCAGTCCTAGTGCACCGCAAGCAGTCGACGCCACCCTTTGGGTGAATACGTCGCCATGGCGCACCTACTCACCTGCCCCAAATACCACACTCCACACCTACTACATCTTTGGCTATTTTTCCGACGAGAAGAGCTGCGACACGCAGCTCCTCATGCAAGAAACTCTGTTGTGTGCCGCAGACCATCTCGCCCAGCTGGGTGATTCGCCTGGAACGGTGACTTGGGCCGGTTCACCGGGTAAATCAAGCGCCGACGACACTCCGCCCGGAATTGCGGTCACGATCCCACCGCAACGGACCGACGACATCTTCATCGCTCGCGACATGGCTCTCAACGCGCTTGCTCACATAGTGCGGCTGGACACGAAGCGCAGGGTCTTCTCGAAGCTCGGGTACGGCAGCTTCGAGAGCACCTGTGTCTCACAATACGCAAACCTACAGGACTACTCGACGGACGACGTAATCCAGTTCAATGGAAACACGTATTTCGATCCCGTCCCGCTCGATGGCACGTCGTCGGTCTCGGAATTTCAGGCTGCTGGCGCTCGCCGGCTCGTGCGCAAGGCGAAGGTTCTGTCCGGTGCGGCACGGCTGACCAAAGACCTGATCGAACGCTCGGTGCAAGACGATCTCTCCGGCGCGCAGCAGCGAGTGAGCGCCGAAACCGACGTGCATGCAGGGGCGCGTCAAGCCTGGGGCGCTGATACGACAGGCACTCCCTATGATTCCATGCGTCATGCTTTGCGGACGTTGTTCGGTCGGCTCGAGATCGGCAACAACGCAAGCCCGATTCAACATGGGATTCGAACATTCCCATTCGACGAGCCATCCGGCATCATTGATTGGGAACCGCACGTCACCACTCGCGACGACCCGGAGTGCTCGCCCTACGTCGCTGCGTATGGCGGCTTCCTCGGCGGTGGCGTCCCTGCGCTTGATGCGCCGCTTCTGCTTCCAGCGGTGTCTGCACGTTGGGGCGACGTCGCACCCAAGACCACGGCGCAGGCCAAGGCTGTTTCGCTTCTGGACAGTGCGGGAATCATCCTGTCTCCATCCCTCATCGAAGCGGGAGGGATGGAACAGGTCAGAGCGGCAATCATGGAAGTGCTCGACTCCAACGCTGCGGCCAATGCCGGATACTCGGAAGTGCAATCCTTTCTCGCCGAGCCCGCAGGCGCAGGCGCAGCAATTCACAAGGCATTCATCGAGACGTTGAAGGACGACAACGACGTCGTGTTCGCGTTGAATCGTGTCTACGGCGCATTCCGCTTGCTCACTCAGCCCTCAGAAGAGACCGAGCTGGATCCGCAGGAGGCCCACGACATATTGGCGACTCTCGCGGCAAAGTCAGGGCTCACCCTTCAGACCGCTTCGCTAGTGGACCAACTCGGTGGCGTGGTAGTCAAAAATGGATTGCCGCGCGAGGAGCTGTCTGTCGACCCGCTTGCCAGTCTATCGCGGCTGCAGCACCTCAGCTCATGTGGCGTATATGCTGAGTCGGTCCAAGAGAATGGTCCCTTCGCTGCCAACAACTTGGAGGCGGCTCTCGCTCCCAGTGGCAGCGACGTTACTGTATTTCAGAACCCATTTTTCTTGGGTGAAGGGTTTCGGCGGCAGCTCGCCGCTATCGCTGACGAAGCCGAAGTCGCTTCAATTGCCCCGCATGTGGTCGAGTTCGCCAGGCTAGCGGCAGCCGAGGTGCGGCAATGGGCGGGACCTGGAACTCTACTCACGGAATATGTCGCGGGTGATCCCAACTTGCAAAATCTCTACTTCGTCAACATATCTCCGGACGATCTCGGTGTACAGTCCGTTGAGGAGCTCGGAGAACGGCTCCTCTTGGTGTCCTCGTCAATAACGGACTCCTCGGTGGTCGCCAACTGCTTGGCCGGGCTCCGCAAGACATGTCCGTCCATTCCGGACCCGTCGGCAACGGAGATCCCTTCCACCGCCCCTTTCCGCAAGCCACTCGATACCCCGAGCTACGCAGAAGTAAACGAAAACTCACAATTCGGCGTCGCCCGACTTACCGAGGGGCTCGACAAGCAGACGCTCAAGATTTCGTTTCCCTACTCGACGAACTATAGCCTGACTCCCGGCAGCTTCGTCGTCTTGATGCCGAAAGCAGGGTCTCCGGGGCAAGTCCTTGGCTGGCTCCGCACCCCGGATCAAAACAGCGAGTTCTTCGCCGAATCGTATAGCCGTGAACAGCGAACTCTCGCCGCTCGGGTCTTTGGCATCGGAAAGGGAACCGAGCCCGCGCGCAGCTGCACCAACTTCGCCTCCCTGTCGCTGCCCGGCGAATATTGTGTGGGCGGTAGTCAGCAGGGCCTCGCCGGCATGCAGCGCGATCAATTCGTGCCGCTCGCGAACGAGCTGAACTCGAATTCGGGCTCCACGAGCGTGGACGATTCTTGGAAGAACTACCTGGACATCGCTCAGGCCGCAGCGGACAAGGCTGACCAACTCGGCGAACAGCTAATTAAAGACGGTCTCGAGAACGATCTGCGCAAAGAATCCGCGACCGAAGAATTGGGCAACCTTTGCGGCTCGTACGTCAGTGTCGACGGCGTGAAAGCGACAAACGGCGAGATTACGAATCCCGCGGGTGATTCCCAACTTTCACAATGCCTGAATCCCGAGACGATCGACGTTGTCTATTTGAGGGATGACCCATTTGCCGGTCTATCGGACGAAGCCGCGACTTCCAAGCTCCGCGCGCTGTATTGTGTGAACGGTCCTACCGATCCGCCGTTCTGCGCGCGTGCAGGGACGAACGTGTCACACAGGGGGCTCGGCTTCGCAACTGGTACCACAAGACCACTGGAAGTGAGTTTTTCGGATGTGTGCAAGGAGGTTCGTGATTCGCTGTACCCCATGCCCAGCGCGGCGGGTGGAGACAATCCAAATTTACAGATCGGAAGCTTCGGCAATGCGATCGCGGAGCCGTGGGCGACGAGCCAGGGGCTGGCGAATTCTCTTCAGGGATTGCATCTGGAGGAACGCGCCGACAACCAATGGTTGCTCACGCTCGGGACGCGAGTGATTATGGGCAGCGATGCTTCGGTGGCGAGTAAGGTTCCGGCCCCATCGCGCGTCGATGTTTGGCCGTATTGCCTGACGATTCCCCTGACGCAACCGCCAGCTGGTGCTGCACCCGTGACGGATATGTGTAGCGATCTGGCAAACTTCGTGAAGGACCTGTTTCCGCCATTGCAGGCGCCCAGCGACACAAACCACACGGAACTGCGATCTCAACTCGAGGCAACGCTTTTCTACATGGGAGCCCTTGCGGGCCAGCTGCCCGCAGGAACAATGCGAATGCCTATCCCTGTCGCCAATCGCAGCAACGGGGCAATGTCGGACGAGCTGATTCCTGCACCGGCGCTCTATTCACAGAGTTTCTTTCGTCCCGGCGCCACAGAGTTGATAAATAGCCCTGGCAATCTAGACCCCGGCGTGCTCAAAACGCTGTACACCATTGCAGATATCGATCCTGATACTGCCAGTGGCCTGCACTATACTGGCGCGGTCCCTTGGGACGGTGCGGAGTATAATGCGATGCCGCCAGCGAGAACGTTTAGCACGCAGAACGAGCTCGCATATCTAACTAGCCGGCTCCTCACCGCTGATTACACGGGATGGAGAAATTGGGTATACCAACAGGCTCTAGCTGGTAAATACCTCTATGTCGATGCTGCGAACGCACGGATCGAGTTCGATCCGTCGCTAACATCTGGGACCGCGGATCAGCACTCCGGTCGAGATACACTCCAGGCGTGGTTTACAGACAGAGCTGCTGAATTCGTGGCGAAGGACGAAAATAGATTTTCATCCGCTCCAGGTTTCTTCGATCCCATGTTCCTACAGCGATTCCAAGAAGCGACCTACCTGACTGCTCCGGGCCAAAAGCCCGATCAGACGACGCCACCGCCGCCCTACAGGTTCTGTAAAGGTACTACTCCAAATCGCGGTCGGCACGTCTGCACGAGAGCGCCAGTATCGCCCGTCTTCCATTATGCCTATGGCGTCGAGGGTACCTGTGACGGCGCTGGCGTCGCGGGTCTAGAATCGACCATTTACGCCAAAGCCGATACCGAGTGCGTCGAAGCCGTACACACCCAGACCGAACACAACGGAATAGCCCATGTAGACCTTCCGCCCGGCAGTGCCTGCTCCTCACCAAGATGGCTTCGGATGGCCGGCGGCAACCCATGGTTCTCTGCTCGTGCCGCGGCAGGTGCCCAAGCTGACAACGCCGTCTTCAACTGGAATGTGGACAACGCCACAATCGAGCCTTCACAAGACGTTTGCGAATCCGCGCTTACTGGCTCCATGATGGTTGATACGCATTGTCCCAGCTACAATTGGACGGACACTTGGGGGGCTGCGACGAGCCGCGGAATTTGGCAGGACCGCCTGAAGCCGTCAGCATGCCCACCCGAGGAACGCCTGGAGTTATTCCTCGACAGTACAATTCAAGATCGAGTGGTCGCGATGCAGACCTTGGTCCGTGTCTTGGGCATTTCCTGCGTTGCCTCGAATCAGCATGTCGGCATTCGGCTCAAAGATATGCCGCCCGCGATTACAAGTGTCGAGGATATCAATGTGCTCGAGAGCTGGTTAAATCTATTCGGCTATGATGTCGACCAAATAGCCAACGTGCTCTACTTGGTTGACGTCCCTAAAGACGTCGTGGAGGTAGCTGTCAGCGGTGGCTCCGACGTTGGTTCGACAGCCAACGGAGAGCGCGGAAAGCTCACCTTGGATCTAGAAAGCAAGTTGAGCTTGCTGGAGAACGGGTTTTCGACGTTGGGGAGCAACTTTCAGCAATTGGCCGGGGCCATCCACAAGGCCAAGCTGGATATTCAAGCGGTGCAGCAGCAAACACAGGCGCAGTCGCTGTCCCTTGCCGCCGCGAAAATCGACAATGATCGCCAACGCAACAAGGCTTATATCGCCCAAATTGCTGGTTATGCGAAGCTCGCGGTCGGAGCCGTTCAGCTCGATAGCTTAAGCAGCCTGTGGGATAATGGTACAGGTGCTGTGAATGAAATCATCGAAGCGTCTGAGCAAATTGCTTCGTCGGGCTTCGATATATTTGCCTCGTTTCAGAGTGACAAGAATCTCATCGAGAGACAAGCCAGTGCCGATGATATGGGTCGCAACGCGCAGTCGCAGGCCATTCAAACGCTCTCGTCGACGACGACGAGCATCTATCAGTCCATCAATGATACGATTACCGGACTCAAGACTAATAACAATGGAGCTCTTGAAGACATTGCTTCATTGAAGCAAGTAGCAGGCAAGGCGAAAATCGGTCTCGCGAAGGCGAGCGGGGCCGATTTCATGGAAATCGATGGCAATCAAATTCCGAACCACGTCAACACGGTGTACCGTCGGCAGTTCGATCTGACCAAGCAGCGCTACCAACTTGCCATCGACAGCGCCAAGCGTTCGGCATACTTGGCGCGGCTCTCGATCGAGCAGCGATTGGGCGTAAGGCTCGACGAGCTGCACCAGAATGTCGGGCCGCTGGAAGCGCCGGCAACGTGGGTGGACAGCCTGTGTACGGTTCAGGGTGTTGACTACAACAAGTTTCGTCAGGCCACACAAGGCGTAGACGCCGAAAGCGATGCGGAGATCGATACGGTGAAGGGATTCGCCAGTCAATTCATAGGCGATTACGTCGGCAAGCTGCGTCAGTTCGTGCAGTTCTACAATGTTCAGTTTCCCTTCGTCGATGCCAACGACGTGGCGGTCGTCTCGCTGCGTGAGGATTTGCAGGGAAGCCTGGCCCAGTGCATCGTGCCGTCTGCCAATCTGTTGCAGTACTCCGATGCGCTCAGTGCGAGTTCATCGGACTCATCGCTCGCCAGCGTGGTCTCTCATGGCGGGTGGCGCGTCACGCAATGCGCTGCCGGTACGTGCCTTCAGGTTAAGCCTGCTGGCGCGATGGTCAACACCGTTGCCGGTGTGCCAGCCCCGCTGGCGCCACCCGGCAACAACGGGCAGGCGACGCTCCTGCGAACGATAGCTGAGCCTGCGAATCCCGGTATGGAGCCGGTGTACGAGTATGATGCCGGCGAGCCGGGTTCGGCCGGTGCGTCTGGCGCGTTGGCGCGGCCGTCTTCCCCTGCACCCGCGGCGGCCGTCTTCCAAACCGTCAGCTTGCGTGCGAAATCGAACTACGTGCTTTCGTGGTGGGACATGGCCCGGTCGCCAGATGGCTCGCCTATCACGACTGCGCTTGCAGGCACGTCGCGTCCGTACACCGCTGCGATCTTCGACGGCAACTGGGCACGCATCGCGAGTGAGAGCTACATTCCAGCAACGCCGGTGAGTGGGACTTCCTGGAGCGAACGACGCCTCCTGCAAGCCGTTGCCCCGGTCGATGGTGAGTATCACATCGTCTTTACCGCGGGCCCCCCGGGTGACGTGCAAGCCGCAATCGCAATCGCCAACGTTCAGCTCGAAACTGGAGCTGGAAACGGCGCGGATGCCGGTCCTTACGAGTCGAACGGTGCTTCCGTGTTCCACACGAGCGGAAAGTGCAGCATCGACACGCCCGAGCAATTCAGAACGCGCTTTACGAGAAAATGCGACAGCAAAGGTTGCTACTTCGAGCTCAAGGACGTCCTGAATATCGACACTCAGGTCCTCAATCAGGGTGCATCCTCTTTGCTCGGGAAGCTGGCACCGGGCAACTATAACTATCGGAACAACACCGTCGCTTTGAATGTCGTCGGTACGGGCGTCATCGATTGCAGCCAGCAACGGGGCAGTAGCTGCAACGGTTCGGCGTACCTTCAGTACGATCTCGATCATATCGCCTACAACGTCCCAATCGAGGACTATGAAGGTGGAACGAGCTGCTTTGATTTCGGTGCAGGCGCGATCAAGGGTGGAAAGGCACTCGCGTCGGAGCGTTTCCTCACGCTTCCCTTGGGCGCGAGTGATCGCGAAACAGTCAACCAGTCGCCTTTCCTCAAGCCGGAGTTCTCAGGTCGGCCCCTGAGTGGTGCTTATCGACTGCGAATTCATGATGAGCCGCAGTTGGTCTGGCGGAATGTGGACGACGTTCAACTCGTCATGAACTACGGCTATTGGTCGCGCGTCGCGCGCAGTCCTGGCAACTAAGGGCGCCGCGAATGCGGACGTCGGAACGGCCCCTTTCGCGTGTGCGGCACGATCGCGCGCGTTCGCTACTCGGCTCATCGAGCGTGGACAAGTCCGTACTCCGGACAATGCGCAAATACGCCGCCCCTTTGGCTGCGGGAATTTTGTTCTTTTTCCTGGAGTCTACGCTCACGCCAGCGATGGCGTGGGCGCAAACCGACGCCCACGCTTCCATCAAAGCAGGCGAGGAAAAGCTCGACCAAGCCGCGGTTCGGCAAAAGTCCGACACGGCTCCTCCGTTAGCTCCCCCTGAGCAAAGTAAGGTTGAAAAAGAAGCCAAGGCTGCTCCTCAGTCCGCTGCAACAGCGTTCGCTAACGCTGAGAGGAGACTGGCGCTTTCCGGCGGGAAATCTAACCCTCCGGCCAAGCCCGTTACAACGCCCCCTGAGGTCGATCAAACACTCGCCCTGCCCACCGGCGCCGACAAGAGCGGCGTAACGAGCAAAGCGATCTCGCTACCGCAAGGCAGCGGCAAAATCCAAGGCATGGGCGAGAGCTTTTCCGCTCAGCTTTCGACAGGCATCGCGACGTTCAGCGTGCCCTTCTCGTTGCCGCACGCGCGTGGCGGCGCTCAGCCGTCGCTTGGGCTCTCTTATTCGTCAGGCAGCGGCTTCGGACTCGCGGGCGTTGGTTGGGATGTCGGAGTTCCTTTCATCGCGCGGCAGACCGATCGCGGCGTTCCGGGCTATGACGACCGCACAGAGTTTCACGCCAATCAAGATCACTTCGTCTTCAACGGTGGCCAGGAGCTGGTTCCGATTTGCGTGGTCGGGAGCCCGACTCACGGCTGTGCCGACGTCGGCGAGACGATGCCGTTGTGGAGTACCGGGGCGCAGTATTTCCGCGCGCGCGTTGAAGGCTCCTTCTTGCGCTTCTTCTGGTCCGCGGATCATCGCACCTGGCGTGTGCAGGACAAGCGTGGCGTGACGATGGAGCTGGGCGTGCCGCTCGACGGCTCGGGTGATCGCAGCGCGCTCGATACGAATCCTAGTCACTCCGAGCAGATCTATCGGTGGCACTTGGTTCGCCAGTACGACACTCAGGGCCTCGCGAACCCTGAAGACGTGAGCATCTCACCGACGCCGAGCAATGTCGTCGTATATCGATATTTTCAGAACGGCGGGATGGCGTATCTGTCCGACATCTATGACACGACGCCGGCGGCAAACGCGGCTACGACGGATGTGTCGCTATTCGCGCATCACACGCATCTCGTGTACGAGCAGCGCAGTGACCCGACGTTTTCGTATCGCAGTGGCTGGCGAATGGATCAGACGTTGCGACTCGGGGGCGTGGACGTGGCGAGCAAGACGTTCAACGATGGGGCGTCGAGTGCGCGGCACCAGGTTCGTCGCTATCACTTGACGTACGCGCTCCAGCACGCCTCTCTGCTGAGCAGCGTCCAAGTCGAGGGACGCTGCGCGGGTAGTGAGGCGGATGCGCCCGCGGAGCAGAATGGGCAACCGATCACGGATATGCCGACAGACGCGATTTCGCTTGGTCGCACGATCCAGGCGCTCGGGACGGTCACGGGTTGCGCGACCCTGCCCGCGATGACATTCGCTTATAGTCACGTGAAGGAGAACGCGGATCTCCCCGGATTCGAGGGTTTCAACCACGAGCTGCACACCGTGCAAAGCAGCCCGGCGCACTCCGTCGACGAGGAGATGACTGAGCTGTTTGATATCAATTCGGACGGCTTGCCCGACGTACTGAACACCGCGGTGGGGACCTACGGCTACGGTCACGGCGTGTTCTTCAACTCCGCGGGCGGCAAGGCGGACACGTTTGGCGCTGCGAATCTAATGACGGTTCAGGGGGTGCTGGGCGCGAACGCGAACGACATCACGTTCCGGAACCTGAACCTGGCTCCGCTCGATCTGGATGGCGACGGCGCGATTAACTTGTTGCACATGCCGCAAGTGAAGACGTACTCGATGTACGCGCCGACTTTGCTCAACGGCGCTTGGTCGTGGGTCGGTAGCGCGGTGACTACGGCGTCCGGGCAAAGTCCTAAGATCGATTTTGGTAAAGACACGCTGAACACCAAAGTGATGGACGTCAACGGTGACGGCCTGGTGGATGTCGTGGTCAGCACCGGTACCGAGTATCAGACGTTTCTTTCGCTGACTCGCCTGCCACAGGGCAGCGGTCAATTCGGCACGGGGAGCTTCGATACCCCGACGACGGGCAAGCTTTCCACAGAGCCTTTGCGCACCTGTGTGCCCTGGAGCTCGACTCCAGTGCAGCTCAGCGATCCGGACGCGCAGCTCGCTGACATGAATGGTGACGGCTTGCCCGATCTCGTGCGCTTGCGCCGCGGCGATATCCGCTATTGGCCGGGGCGCGGGGATGGCGTCTGGGGCACGGGCGAGCGCAGCGATTGCACCGCGGGCAAATTCAGCTCGAATGGCTACATCGCGATGGGTGGGCCGAACTACTCGGACATCCAAGGCACGTCGCTGCGGATGGACGACGTCAACGGCGATGGGCTCGACGATCTGGTTCAGGTCAGGTTCGATGCGATCGACATTTGGCTCAACGTAGACGGCAAAGGCTGGACCGAGCGGCACATCATTCCCGGTACGCCAGCGAGCCCTTCGTACGCCAATCGCGTGCGATTGGTCGACGTCAACGGCTCGGGTACGCGCGACATCCTCTGGGCCAACGCGAAGAAATATCAGTACATCGACCTCGAGGGGGGCAACAAATCCTTCCTCTTGACGCACGTCGAGAACGGGCTCGGGAAGAGCACGGACATTGAGTACGCGACCTCGACTGAGGAAATGCTAGCGGCTGAATCGCTCAAGAAGTGCGATCCCACGGCTGACGCGCAGCTGCTCGCGACCAACCCTTGGGGCTGCGCGTGGACGATGAAGATGCCGACGGTGGCGCACGTGGTGAAGCGTGTCACCGAGTCGGACAACTTGAGCGTCGCAGGCTCGGGGACCGGCAAGTACGTCACTGAGTACCAGTATCGCGATCCGCTCTTTGAAGGGCGTCAGCGCGAGTTCCGCGGTTTTACGCGCGCGCGCTCCAAGCGCATTGGTGATGTGAACAGCCCGAGCGATTACACCGAAAGCGCGTTCTTGCTCGGCGAATGTGAGGACGAGAATCCCGGTGACGGGTTCGATGAATGCTCGCTCGAGGAGCGCTGGCGCGATAACCCGCGTGAGGCACTCAAAGGCCTGCCGATCTTCACAGAGAAGTACGACGAGCGCGGCGTCTTTCTGAGCACGGATTCGAGCACTTATCGCCTGCGGCAATTGTTCGTGGGGCTCGATGGGCGCCGCGTTCGGCAAGCGTTCGAGAGCGCGAAGCAGACGGTCGTTTACGACACTGCCGCAGGGCCGCAGGCCGCTACCGCACCACGCAGCACGACGGTCGAGCTAGAGGTCCCTCCGCCGGCAAGCAACTGGGATCCTATCGTCAACCAAGCCTTGCATCCTGGCACGTTCGCGACGGGGGAGTCGTTCACGGTCAGTCGAACTGCGTTGATCCCGCAGCGTGGCAGCGCAGGGAGTGCCGCGATGCGCTCCGCATCAGAGGTCGACTACGCTGGAAACAAGCTGGTGGGCTTTGACTTAGGCTGCCAAGCGGGCACGGCATGTCCCGCTGCGGGGACCGGCTTGGTCGCGGACGAAACGATTGTTCATGTCACCAAGCCGGTCTTGGTCGCTGGTGAGTCGGGCGGTTGGCTGTGGCGCACGCAAGAGTCCTGGGTTGCCGGCAGTGTTCACACCGAACGGCGCAGCCACACCTTCGTGACCTACGACGCGTTCGGAAACCCGACAAAGACCGAGGCGGAACTCCACGGCACGGTCGACTTGGACCGTTTCACGTCCGTTCCCGCTCACAGCACCGCCCCACTGCCTGCATCACGCGCGGCTGATGGCGACCGGTTGCCGGTCTCGAAGACCAGTTACAACGACTTAGGGCTCCTGGTGCATGAGTTTGCTCCCAACTCGGCAGACTTTGACGCCCCAGCTACGACCGCGCGCTGTCGCGATGTGAGCTACGAGAGCGATCAGTACGCCGAGTTCGCGGTCGCCGAGACGATTCACACCAGCGGCGGCTGCTTGAGTACTGGCGCAGCAACGCTGACTACTGTGGCGATGTATGACCGCGGGCTCGGCGCCCCCGTCGGCGTCACCGACATGCAGCTCCAGAACACGCGAGTCGAGTACGACTCGTTTGGTCGGTTGACTGCGCTGTACCGTCCCAAACCTGATATCAACGGTGCAACCAGCACCGTGCCCTCGGTGAAGATCGATTACACGCTGCCATCGGCCAGCAATCCCGTGAAGTACTCGGTCATCCACACGATGACCCAGGACGGGTCGACGTACACGGATGACACTCACTACCTCGAGTCACGCTCCTACGTGGACGGGCTCGGGCGCACGCGCTTTGGCGTCAGCGAGGCGGACAAGAGCGCCAATGATCTCGGTGCGTACATCGTTTCCGGTGTGCAGATCTTCGATGCCAAATCGGCCGTCAGTCGCAAATACCTCGATTACTTCAGCGACACGGCCTTGGCTCAGCCGCCGTTCGCGGACGTGGCGACTTCGGCATACGGGCGACAGCGCTACGACGCCTTTGGACGCCAAGTGCAGACCTTCGATCTCGACGGCACGGTCACGCTGCAGAGCGTGTACCACGCGCTCTCGAGCGATCTCTACGACGCTGCAGACCTACAGAACGGTCCTCACCAGGGTAGCTACGCCAGCACTCGCAGTGATGGCCACGGTCGCACTGTCGCCACCACCGAGCGCATTCACGTCGGCGGGAGCATCGAGGCGCGCGAGGTGCGCACTCAGTATCTCGCCAGCGGTGAACCAGAAGTGATCACCCGCGTTCGCGTCGACAAGTCGAACCCGGCGGTCGTGCGTTGGATGCGCTACGACTCACTCGGCCGCATGGTTCTGAACGCGGACCCGAACACGAGCCAGAACTTCAACTCGAGCCCGAGCACGGATCCTGTGCCGGGCACAGGCAAGCTCAAAGCCTGGCGCTACGCATACGACTATGCGGGCGAGCTGGTCGGCACGAGCGACGCACGCGGCTGCGGTGAAAACTTCAGCTATGACAGCGCGGGCCGCCTATTGACCGAAGACTACAGTCCGTGCGGCGGCCAGGGCCCGTACACCGCGCCTGCCTCCAGCGGTGCGCCCATCACCGACCCCGACGGCTACGAAGTCGTCTACTGGTACGACTCGGCGCCGCTCCAGCCATTCCCTACCGGTTCCAATGCTGCGATCACGCGCCCAAGCGACTACGCGGCCACACCGACTAGCCCGTACTTGAAGGGACGTTTGGTTGCGTCGTGGAGCATCGGCAAGACGCAATGGCTCAGCTACGACGGTCGCGGGCGGGTGACGCAAACCGCGGTCATCCCAGCGCTGCCACGCGCCGTGAACGACCGCGCACTGGCTGCCAAGTCGGTCTACGCGCGCTACGGGCAGCGCGCTTACTATCGCAACTTTGTCTTCGACGCCGCCGATCGCGAGGTCAGCGCGACCACCGGCTCGACCGTCCCCGAACTCCAGGGCACCGCTGATTCCACCCTGCCATCTGGGTCGGAGACGAGCGCCGTCGTGACCGAGTACTCCGCGCGCGGCACGGTGAAGGCCGTGCACAGCACGTACGGAGACCTAGTCACGAGCGTCACGCGCAGCGCAGACGGCCTCGTGAATCAGATCAAATACGGAGATCTGGCCCAGACCACGACCGACAACGACTACGACACACGACGGCGCCTGCGCAACGTACAGACCTACCGCGGCCCCCCCGGGCTTTGGACGACCCCACCGCCGAACTACACACCCGTGCCGGCGTACAACGCGCCCACGCCCAGCACGTTTCAGCTCGTCCTCCAAGACCAACAGCTGACGTATGACGTAGTAGGCAATCCAACCGAGATCCGCGACTACCGCGCGCCGGAAGATTGGCCTGCCGGAGCGAAACCGCTCACCAAAAAGATCCAATACGACGATCTCTATCGAGCCACCCGCATCGACTACCAAGCGACCGGCGGAACCGACGCCTGGACCTCGCCCTACGCCGCTGAACTAGCCGGTCAAAGCGACCCGCGCCGCGCCCAACCCGCCCCCCACGTCGCCTTCGACTCACGGCCCCTGTACCAAACCTTCGGCTACGATTGGCTCGGCAACACCCAAACCAGCGACGACGACGCACACGGCTTCTACGATCGCTCCCTCGGCGCGATCACTAACGACACGGGCGGCACGAACCCGCACCCGTACCAGCTGAAGAGCGCGAGCAACAAGTCGGGTCCAGCGACCACACGCTCGGGCGCAGTCGACGTCGCCTACGACGCGATGGGCAACGTCAAGCGCATCAACCTCGAGCGCAACGGCGCCTGCCTCCCCGCCGGCTCGCCGTGCTCCAGCCGCTGGGACTTGCAGTACGATGAGGTGGGGCGCCTGAGCCGGATTTTCCGCCTGGATGTGCCCACGGCGTCGCTGCCCCCGATGGGTACGGACACTGCGGGGCGCACGCGGGATTTGCAGTTCCTGTACGACGAGAGCGATGAACGCATCGTCAAGATGATGACGGATGCGAGCGATCAGGTCACCACGACGCTGTATCCGTACGAGACGCTCGAGGTGCGCGGCACGGTGCTCGATTCGGGTGAGTCGACGCTGAGCTCAGCCAATGAAGTGCCGTATTTGGTTGCGCATGGGGTGCGGCTGGCGCGACTGCACTATGAGCAGCCGAGTATCGGCGAGCCACGTGTGGGCGGGAAGGCGCTGCACGTGTTGTTTGA